>Ga0209979_1000199_pt1 | contig 95047 bp, 89 predicted proteins | sample AnhtaG_FD_183114 | JGI IMG/M metagenome (GOLD analysis project Ga0209979, IMG submission 183114) | Deep subsurface microbial communities from Anholt, Denmark to uncover new lineages of life (NeLLi) - Anholt_01485 metaG (SPAdes) (version 2) | ecosystem: Environmental > Aquatic > Marine > Oceanic... | reverse complement strand
GGCGATGAGGTGATTGTGCCATCTTTCACCTTTATTGCCACTGCCAACGCCCCGCTCTTTGTCGGTGCCAAACCGGTATTCGCCGATATTGAGGAGGGAACCTTTGGCCTGGATCCTGAAGATGTGAAAAGGAAAATAACCTCGAAAACAAAGGTAATCCTGCCCATTCACTGTGGAGGTTCTCCCTGCCATATAAGGGAGCTCAGGGATATCGCTATTGCCCACGACTTAATACTCATCGAGGATGCTGCAGAGGCTTTTGGAGCCAGGATCGGCCAAAAGAAGGTAGGGACTTTTGGACACTCGGCCATATTTAGCTTCTGCCAGAACAAGATAATCACCACCGGTGAGGGCGGAGCTATAGTTACAGACCGTGAGGAGGTCTATGAAAAGTTGAAATTGATAAGGTCACACGGAAGACTGGACACTGCTAATTACTTTGCTTCTTCGGAGTACATGGACTATGTGACTTTAGGATACAACTTTAGGCTGTCAGATATATTAGCCGCTTTGGGAGTAGCACAGCTCAATAAGATAGACAGGATAATTGAAATGAGGCGAAGAAACGCTGAATATATAGGCCAAAGGCTTCGCGGCATAGAGCAAATAACATTACCTCAAATACCAGCGGGCTATTTTCAGGTGTATCAAATGTACTCAATTAGAGTCACCGGAGGGAGTGATTCAAGGGATCAGTTAATGACCTCTCTTAAAATAAAGGGGATTATGACCAAGGCGAATTTCCAGCCCGTGCATTTAACTCAATTCTACCGTGAGAAATTCGGACACAAAGTAGGTGAGCTGCCCGTCACCGAAATGGTCTCAAATCAAGTGTTGACATTGCCGATATATCCGACACTGACTAAAGAGGAAATCGATTATATTGGGGAGCAAATAAAGGATTTTTTTACCAAGATCAAGGTTAAAAATGCCGGACGTATTGTTATGGAGTGAGTACTGATTGCCCAGTGAGAGTTAATCTCCTTTCGAGATATGGTTTGGACTAGTGATTTGTGTTCTGCGAAGACAGCATGAAAGACGTAGTCAAGGAGAGTGGTGAGAATTGTTTGATGTAACACTCTTATCGACTAAGGACAAAGAGCAGTGGCTTGAGATACTTAGCCGATTTGATCGTAAAGATCCGTGTTACCTCGCTGAGTATGTGGAGGTCTATGAGAAGTATGAAAACAGAGAGTCGTATCTGCACTTTGGTGGTCGGGGGATGTTGTTCGTGTACGGGGATTCTAGAAACTTCATAATTTACCCCTTCTTTAAGAGAAATCTCTGCGACCTGCCATTTGTTGAGCCAAGCATAGATAATCTATTTGATATTGTGTCTCCCTATGGCTATGGGGGACCACTGGCTCAGGTTGAGGACGAAGTCGTTAGTGAAGAGCTGTGGAGGGGGTTTTTTAACGAATTTAATACCTTCTGTAGGCAGAACAATATAGTTAGCGAGTTCTCTAGACTGCATCCTATGTTTGACAATTCCCAACTCGTGTCTAAATTCTCCCATGGTTACATTGAGAAGAGGGGCCGCATTGTCTACATAGATCTAACCAGGTCCGAGGAAGATATCCACAACGGTATGAATCGCCGGCGCAGAAGAGGGCTGCGCAAAGGAAAGCGGAACCCCAAGCTACAAGTTTTTTCAACTTTAGAGCCGGAATACGCTTTTTTGTTTGCCACCCTCTACAAAGAGACAATGGCAAGGAAACGGGCAGATATAAAGTTTCTCTTTCCTTCTGATTTTTTTGAGCGAGCATTCCGGCTTCTTGTCGATCACCTCACATTGAGTTGCGTGGCTTATCAGGGGGAGCTTATTTCGGCTGTACTTACTCTCAATTACGGGGATCTTTGCTACGACTGGTTGAGCGGTTCCAAGGCCGAGTATCATCACCTGTTTCCCAATGATATGTGCATATACCAGTCGATTGTGGAGGCAAGAAAGAATGGATGCAAGACTCTTGTCCTCGGCGGCGGGGCTTCGGGTGAAGATTCCTTATTTCGCTTCAAGGCAGAATTCTCAGAATTATTTAAAGATTTCTATGTGTATAAAAAAATCCACCTTGAGGAGGAATACCGCGAACTTGTAAGATTGCGAAATAGATATACAAAAGAACCCGCTGGAGACTTCTTCCCAGAGTATAGAAGCTATCGAATGGGGTAAACCAAGACTGCGAGATGGGTAGATAGACATATGAGAAGCGAAATCGGGGGCGACTGGCATCTACCCTTGAGCCATCTGTGGTGGAAAAGCCTGGGGCAACACAGCGCTTTTATCCCCGATGGCACAAACTACTTCCTAATGTCGAACGGTAGGGCCTCGATAAGACTGATACTGAAGAGGATACTAAAGGTAGGCAAAGGTGATGAGGTGCTTTTACCGGCGTACGTATTTCAAGGGCTACTGGATCCTTTCAAAGAAAGTGATATGACGATAAAGTTCTACAAACTAAATCGGGACTTAACCATGGATGCCAGCGACATTAGGAGGAAAATAAACGAGAACACAAAAGTATTGTTCATAATGCACTATTTTGGTTTTCCACAACCGGTGGAGCAGCTAAAGGACCTGCGCGAGGCATACCCTTCCTGCTCGGTCATAGAGGACATAGTGCAATCATTTTTCACTACTTGCTTGGATAGCTCCTTGGGAAGATTTGGAGATTTCTCTTTCAATGTCTATATGAAGTATGTGCCTACACCAGATGGCTCTCTACTTATAATAAATAGGCCTATTGGTGATCTGGACTGGAGAAATTGGCAATTCAAACGTCTTATGTATACGGGCTCTAGATACATCGCGATGAACCTAAAGAATCTATATCTGAAAGGGTATCCTGTTCCCAAGAATTGGTTTCTGAGTCTCTTCAAATACGCTGCCAGATTGATGGAAGAGTATCCTATGTTTGCCGAGATGTCCTGGATATCGAGAAGGCTGCTGGATAAAATGGATTATGATGGGATAATTGTTAAGAGGAGAGATAACTTTCAGTATTTGCTGGATAATTGGGACTCAGCTTCGATTATACCACTGTTCCCAAATCTTCCCAGTTCTGTTTGCCCGATGGGGTTTGTTGTGCTTGCAGAGGATCGTGACTATGTCAGGAGGGAGCTGAGCAAAGCAAAGATATACTGTCCGGTTCACTGGCGACCGACTAGCGAGGGTGATGGCAACTTACTGGCCAGGGAGATCGACCCCGAAGAATTTCCGGTCTCTTGGGAGATATCGAGAAAGATAATGATGATTCCGATAGACCAGAGATATGGAAAAAATGAAATGGACTATATCCTCGATAATATACACATAATCTGTTAGGGGTGCTAAGAATGATATTTAAGAGGAAAATGAGCCCACCACGAGAAAAAAGCTGTAGAAAGCCATGAGTGCGAGGGTGAACAGAAAATGGAGAATGTGTTAGCAGGGAAGACGGTGCTGGTAACTGGAGGCACTGGCTCTATAGGGAGCGAAATTGCGGGACAAGCTTTGGCTCAAGGTGCCAGTAAGGTGGTAGTTTTCAGTCGGGATGAGATCAAGCATTTCTTGATGAAGAAAAGAATATCGGATGAAAGACTAGAAACTATCGTGGGTGATGTGAGGGACTTGAGGAGTATTGAGAGAGCATTCAGGTTTAATATCGACATCGTATATCATGCAGCGGCAATGAAACATGTTGTTATATGTGAGGATTTCCCTCAGGAGGCAGCGGAGACCAACATCATTGGCACTCAAAACGTAGTGGACTTGGCGGGAAAATATAGTGTTCCCAAGATGATAACCATCAGCACAGACAAAGCCGCCTATCCGGTGAATGTAATGGGCGCCACTAAATTCATTGCTGAGAGGATAACATTGAATGCCAATAAAATCTCCGAGAGTAATCAAGCCTTCTCCTGCGTCCGCTTTGGGAATGTTGCCGGCTCTCGTGGCTCCGTTATCCCCACGTATGTAGAGAATTTGCTAAATCAGATGCCTCTCCACGTTACCGACCCTGAGGTAACCCGCTTTGTTATGGAGATTCCGGAGGCGGTAAAGCTTATCATAAAAGCTACTGATTATGCACAGGGCGGAGAGATCTTTATCTTAAGGATGAAGGCATTCAAGTTAGGGGATTTGGTAGATGTAATCTTGAATGGGATTGCCCCAAGGCTGAACATCGTGAAGGAAAATATTAAAGTGAATGTAACAGGTTTAGTTACCGGGGAAAAGCTTCATGAGGATCTGATAAATGAGTCTGAGTCCAGCCGAATATGCGAGCTTGATGATATGTACGTTATTTTACCAGACAGTGAGTCTTATGCTCAATACCCGAGTATGAGGAAGGTAGGCTTGCCTAGATATACCTCAAAGGACGTAGAACTGATCTCGCGAGAAGAGATTGAAGAGATAGTGGTGAAATACCTGAACAGCCATTCGCACGATTTGTATATATGACGAAGGTTATGTAATCATGTTGTCTTCAACGATACATAATGACCAGAATATGGGCGAGAATGTGAAAAAGCACCTGAAGAGGTGCGGAGATGGTGCACAGATATATCCTTTGGCAAAGATCGTGAAGCCAGAGGTAGTTGAAATTGGCCAAGGGTCGATGATAGACGATTTCACCTTTATAAATGGCGGTAAGGGCATCAGAATCGGAAGATATGTTCATATCGCCTGCACTTCCTGTATCATCGGTGGCGGTGAACTAATAGTTGGGGATTACGTAGTAATCGGGTATGGGTCAAAATTAGTTACCGGCACTGACACTTACCATGGTGGCAAGAGGATGTCCACTGCCTTACCCCAGGCGCAAAGAAATGTAGTTCAAGGTAGGATAATAATCGAAAAGGATGCCTTTATTGCTACCAATGTCGTAGTTCATCCTAATGTAAGAATAGGGGAGGGTGCTATTATCGGCAGCAATAGCTTGGTGCTAAAGGATGTGGAGCCGTGGAGTATCAATGTGGGCAGCCCGTGCAAAAAGATTGGGGAGAGGCCAAGAGTCGTAGTGGAAGATGTTTGACACTGGCGGATCCGGCTACCGATCAGCAAACATCTTGAGAAATAGCTCAAAGGTAGCCAGATAGGCAAGGCGTTGTGAGTGGTCTACCTTCCCAGACTCATGTTCTTGAATCGTCGTTTCAATATAGTCTTTGTTAAAGTAGCCCCTAGAGCAAGCCTTGTCACCTAGTAAAAGTCCTCTAACAAACCCTCTCCACTTCTCATTCAGCCTCAACCATTCATCAAGGTTTACGTAGCTTCGTCTATTGGGCAGGTAAATTCGACCTCCTGTTAAGCGCCATATTTCCTTCTTAATCCGCTCTTTCCCACCTTGATATGTTTCCCCCATCCGCCAGGCTATTAAAGGCGCATCGGCACGAACCATCGTTCGCTGATAGGGTATCGCTGCCAACTCAGGGGCAAGCTTCATCAGGAACTTGCGGTAAATGCGGTAATTGAACCGTAATTCGGGAGGTATTTTGAGTGCAAGTTCAACAAGATCGTTGTCGAAAGTAAGGAGTGTTTCCTCGAATTTATTCCGGCTGATAACGCTTCCCAATATGGTAAGTCGTCTGACATGGTTTCGGAGGAAAGAGTAGTTGGTCTTGTTGCCCGGATGCTCCGCCCTTACGTTGTGCGCTGCCTCGGCTAAAGAATTAAGTGGCATCTCTCTAATCTTATTGTAATAGTCGGGAACAAACAGTGATGCCGTCATCTCCGGATAAAAACAAGCCAACTTTCGGTACCAAATCTTGACCAGTTCTTCATCAGACTCTGCCTTCATTACGCTCTTATCTAGGCAATATCCTGCAAGCAGCACCTCTAAGGCTAACCCTTGAAAGTACACATCAATCCGCTCTTTAGCTCTATCGAGGGCATAAGGAATAAAAGCAACAGCAATGGTGTCCATGCCATCGCTAAGGTAGACCACTTCCTCGGCGTAGGATACCAGCTCATCAGCATCCAGCTCCATAATTAGATGACTTACCCCAGCCTTTTTGGCAACTATGTGAGCTACCTTTATCTCATCACAACCAGGCACTCCGAAGGTAACAGCGGTTACACTACGCCTTTCGCTTTTGTGGATTGCAGCGAGAACAACTCTGGAGTCCAGCCCGCCACTCAACCAAACCCCATAGCGTAGATTACCCCTCATGCGTATGTCTGCAGCCTTCCTAAAGGTTTGAACTAACTGCTCAACTATGTCATCCTCAGAAAGGCTATAATCTGGCTCATAATTGAAATCCCAATATTGCTCTATTGAGATATTCTTGCCGTCATAGGTAAGAACTGAAGCTGGTGGTAGAGTCTCTATACCACTGAAGAAAGTCTTGTTCCCCAGGATCTCACCAAAAGCGAAGAAATCCGCTATAGTCCTGTCATCTAATTCCCTCTTAAATGCATTGTCCTCTAAGATCGCCTTAACCTCTGAGGCAAATAGTAATTTGCCACCACTCATGGCATAATAAAGAGGTCTGAAACCGTATCTGTCATTAGCTACTATTATCCTTGTTTGCTTGAGGTCATAAATGGCAAACACAAAGGAGCCGTTTAATTCCCTAACAAAATCGCTGCCATATTCCTCAAAGGAATGCAAGCAAAAATCAGCGTCATTGCCAACAGTGAACTGGTGCCCTCCATTTTTCAGCTCATTCACTTTCTTTTCATAATCGTAGACCTTGCCATACATGAATATACAGAGGGTTTTGTCCTCATTAAAGATGGGCTGCGGTTCAGGGTTGAATATTCCTAAGCTCACCCTGGCAGCACTGAAAAAAGAATCCGAGTATTTATCTACCCGATGCCACTCTTCGTGCTTTATTGAACGAGTCATTCTACCCAGGAGCAGCTCGTCCACCTTATTGTGCCATACAATTCCTATCAGTCCAGGCATAAATCACCTCCGGCGTACTAACGAGTAGGCTAGTGACCCAAGTATAGCTCTATCTTCTCCACTTAGAAAGACGCCGAGAACTAATGCCGTGTAACCACATAGGATCACGCTACCCACTATATAGGGATTTATAAGTTCTCTTCCGGCAAAGAATAGAGCGATCGATATAACGGCAAATCCCATAGACTTGGCATACCACTTAATGTCAAGCCTCACCTTCAATATTTTGGAAAAGAGTGAGAGACCGATGGTGGCTCCAAGTAGTAAAGATGTCGTAGTCGCTATCGCCGCTCCTAGAATACCAAAAGGCGGTATGAGTAGAATATTAAGTCCCACATTTGCCCCTGCTGAGATGCCACTGAGCTTTAAGGGTATATCTGGCCTGCCTACTCCAGCAAAGGATGCACCTACAGGCACGATGGTACTCCCCCTTATTACCCTGCCGATGAGCAATACGCATAGTGGCAAGGCGGCATAAATGAATTCTTGTCCAAATATTCCTGTGATTAACTCCTTGGAGAAAAAGCCAACCCCGAGCCCTAAGGGCAACAAGATACAAGCAGAGTATTTCATGCTTTTGTCGATCATAATACTCAATGACTGATGTTTATTTTGTGACCAATACTCCGAAGTTGCGGGGTAGGTTATCCTCTGAATTGCATGAGGGATTAATAGGAAAAGGGCACTTGCGCTAATAGCAATACCATAATAACCTACATCTTCAGCACTCAGGAAATAGCCTATTAGCATGATGTCCGTGTAGGCAAGTACTAAACCTAATGCATCTGCTACAAATACCTGGCTGCCAAACGATACCAATCTTTTTACACCCTGAAGGAGACCATGGAGATTTATATGAAGGAACCTCCGTGAAGGATATAGGCCAAAGATGCACCCGCCTACTACAGAAAGGACTATCCCCCATACTGCTCCCTCAACGCCGAATCCAAGCCAAACGAAGGTTACTATGAAGAATGTCATTAGGAAGCTGCGGAGCACTATTATGTAAGCATATGTTCTCATCTGTCTCAAGCCATTGAACAGCCCGAGCAAGGTTTCAAGAATTGAAGCAAAGGGTAAAGCAAAGGCAAGAATTCTGAGCAGGCTAGCTAACTCAGGCATATGAAATAGGCCGGCAAGTGTCCCGGACAGGGTATAGAGGAGGGCGCCAACCACTAGGCCGAGGATTATCGAGCCGATGAAGGCAGCGGAGGTAATTTCAAATAGTTTATCTCTCCTGTCCTTATACTCGGCAACATATTTTGTAAGAGCTAGCGGAATTCCAATACTGGCAACAAAGGTGGCTATCCCTTGGATGGTGATGACCATGGTGTACAAGCCGAGGTCAGCTGCTCCAAGCCACCGGGCAAGAACTATCCGGAGCAAAAACCCGATTGCTAGGGTGACTACCGAGCTAGCTAAGACCCAGCCCACATCAAAGCTGAACCTTTTTACATCCTCCATGACAAGGCCAACCTACTTAACAGGGGTTATAGCATAGGCCCTTACACGCCCGTTGTCGTATACTAGCGGACATGCATCTATACCCCGCTCCTTCACATAGTCAGAAATCAGCACCTGCTCTTCTCCATAATTGCCGATGCCGCCATGGTGTATCTTAGTCATATACCTGTCATCCCACTCAGGGTGGTGCAGATAGTAATTCCTCATTATGAATATTCCATTATCTTTGTCGACCATATCCCTATATTTGTCATGTCCTATTACAAACGGGAATATGGAACCATAGTATATATCCGTTTCAGGGCAACCCCAATCCGTTTGCGATAAAGTCTTGATGGCGGTGACTTCTGATTGGGTATACCCAAATCTCGTAGCACCGTTAAAAACCTGGGGGCTATCACCATTCACTATGCTATTTGTAGTCATCATAAATGTGATAGCCAGCATTACCACGGTAATCATGCCCAGTTTACCAATGCGCCCCTTTATGAGGTTAGATATACTTAATAAACCGCACACCGCTAGGATTGACAGGGGCACATATAGGAATAGAAACCACCGCCAGGGTAGTATGACTGCCAAGGCAAAGTTCTGGGAAATGAAGGGTATAGCAAAGATCGCCGCTGCTGTAAAAACTAAGGCCGTCCTAAGTGCGGAGCGGTTCTTTGGGAACAAATAGATTAGAGCACCGACGATAGCAAATGCTAGCAGAAGTAGGTACCCACCTTCATTCAGAACTTCAACTGCGTATGGAATATCTGGTGCAGTTGGTGGCGTTAATAATACAAACCCGACATCGAGCTGCAAAGCGCTAGTTAAACGTGTAATACTGATATCAAAGAATGACGGCTCGTTTGGTGGGGCCCTCATCCACCAGAACAACATATCCACCCCGAAAAGCAAGATAAAGGTTAAGGACACTGCCTCATATGGAATGATGATTTTTGTTGTTCGTTTATAAAACTTGATGCCCACAAAAATAAAAAAGAGGCTTATTAGCATCACTAAAGAAGCAATAGTGTGACTCAATATCAAGGTCGCTGACAAGATGAAGACCAGTAGGCTGACGGATACCCTTTTTTTTGTATGGCAGAAAAGAAGGTAAAGGATAGCAGCGAAGAAGAAAAAACCTAGGGACATTGGGATTATCGCCGTACCTCTTTCTATAGTATTAGCAGTAAGAGGAACAATGAGCGCAGCCAATAGACCCACTTTTGTAGAAACCAGCTTCCTGCCAATAAGGAATACGAATAGGCAAGATACTGCAATTAAGACCCCATAAGTAACAAAAATTGAACTGTAAGTGGATAGACCAGTCACAATCTGTATTGCGGCACCAGCTAGGTGAAATACTGGAAATAGGTAATAGCTATTATAGACAAACTGGCCTTGAGTAATACGCCCAATGTTAACCGTTTCTTGAATCCACGCATTGTGCAACCACGGGTCAACGCCGTAAATCCCGGGGAACTGGTAGTATATACCGGCATAGACAGCCAGACTTAAGCCAATTATCTTGAAAAGAGCCACGAAGGTATCAGAGCGTTTGGCTTGGTTCAAACTGAGTATGTCCCAGATTATAGAGGCAGCAGCCACTAACAACAGGACAAAATAAAGGAGCGGCCTATAGTATAGATTGTTCCAGACAAGCCATACGCTCAGAGAAAGACAAACTATAAAGATAATGTGGCTGAGTAACCCAAATCGATCGCCCAATTTAAAGTGGGGCAGCTGGGCATCTATCGATAGCCTCTTTCTAAGGAGAAGGTAAAGGAGGGATGAGACCAAGAAAATGCCAGGTACGACTACGTCATAGTGTTTCAAGCTGATGGACCAGGCAATAAAGGCTATACTGGCGCATAGTACTATAATAGCAATAACTTTATCCAGAGCCCAATCGCCTTTGGTGAATAGTAAAAAAAAAGAATTCAATACATTAACTCAATGGTGTATCTTTTACCGGAGGTCAGTTAGATGTTTCTGCTACCTGATATCAGTCCGCATTGGCATCCATCCTTCCGTAGCTGTTTCCACTAATGCTATTAATACTGTTGTACGTTTCGTTTGCCTCGATCCAGCTCATAAAATGAACGCTGCGATTACTGAGCAAGCGTACGAATTTTAATAGCATATCGTGCTCCGTATCTACGGAATATATGGTGTAAACCTGCTTCCGTTTCTGACCACGTCCTAATATAGGCATACTATCCCTCCATTAAACCCGCCTGCATCATCTCACTACATACCTCGGCCACTCTCGTAGCCACACTTGCCCAGCTCTGGTTTTCTACTACATATTTCCTGCCATTTTCGCCCATCTTATTTCCAAGTTCTTTGTCTTGCATGAGTTTTGTAATGGCTGTGGCAAGCTCATAAGAGTTACCTGGCTCAACCAAGATTCCGCCTTGGCTATCCTCTAATATCTCAAGCCCGCTCGCCCTGCTGGCTACCACCGGCTTCCCGCATGCCATGTATTCGCACAACTTCAGAGGTGAATACCCAGATCTGAGCCCCACTTTTGGCGCGACACAAACATCACTAGCATTTATGTATAGAGGCACTTTATAATAAGGCACCATTCCAGCAAATATCACCTTATTTAAGACGCCAATCTCCTCGGCAAGGGCAACGAGCTCTTGCTTCATCTGCCCATCACCAACAATTAGTAATTGTGTCTGAGGGCACTCGCTTAATATCAGAGGCATGCTCCTTATTAGATATTCGATACCCTGCCATTCTACCAGGGTTCCGATAAAACAGATATAATTACATTCGTGCCTCAGATTTAACTCATCCCTTACCTGTGTGACGTCCATAGGCTTGAATAACTCCGTGTCGGCCCCGTTTTGGATTACAGTGATTCTATCTGACTTTACCCCGTACTCTGAGTGGATAAGTTCCTTAAGCTTGGGCGTGACTGCAATGATTTTATCAGCCTTCGACATATTGAATCGCTCAATCCGATTAATAGTCCACAGTGAAACACTATCCCCCCAGTTTATAAGCTTTAATTCCTCAGCTATTATCCCGTTTACCTCTTTTACCAAGGGGATTCTAAAGAGTTTTGCTAGAAAGTATTCGCTGTTTAATAAATTATGCCTCCTATAGATTACATCGAAGCTTCCCTTTCGTCTGAGCAAGGTAATCAAGGCCGAAAAAAAGACATAAACCTCGTGCCGAAGAATTCCTACGAGGGCACGTTCACCTCTAAAAGGCCAGAATACCCGCCATTGGCCTAGTCTTATTTCCAGTCGTCTCCACAGCGGTTCTACAGGATTATCCTCTTTCCCTACTTTATTTCGCGCGTAGTCTCCGCTTAACAACGCCACGTCATGCCCCATTTCAGACAGGCGACTTATCACCTCATAAATATGAACCGACGCACTCACTACATTGCCCGCCCGGAAATTATCGCAAGCTAGAATGTGCATCTCTCTCACCACCGGTCTACTTTCGCGTCAGGCCCGCCAGCATGTTTCTATAGCCTTCTAACACCGCTTCATAGCTATATTCCTTGTCGATGAATGTGCGCGCGTTGACTGCGATCTGCTCAAGGTCAGGGTGCTCCAAGGCCCTCACAATATTTGCGGCGATGCACTCTGGAGAGTTATCTTCCATGATAAACCCGGTCGCACTATCAGTGATTACATCGGGTATGCCACCGACCGGCGTTGCTAGCACCGGTGTGCCGCAGGCCATGGACTCCAGCACTATGTTAGGCAACCCTTCTCCATAGGACGGTACGACTAATATTTTAACATCGTTCAGATAGCGCGGCACCTCTCTGTTCTCAACCCATCCTGTTAGATCGACCTTGTCTTGCACGTTGCCCGCGGCCAGTGCTGCCTTAACCTCGCCTTCCAATAGCAGGTTGCCCACTATCAGGGCACGGACCTGCTTATCGGTTGGGAGCAAAGGGAGCGCTTGAACGAATTCCAAAGCGCCTTTCCTCCACGAGAGGCGACCAATTAAGCCCACTTCGTAGGTTCTCTCTGCAAGTTTCTTGGTATTGCTGAACAGATGGGTATCTACATATAATTTCCCAACAGTAACTTTATTCGAATATTTTTGTAGTCTATATGCATCCAGCATGCCTCTACTTTCGGGGGCTAATCTATTTGCCACGGAATAGGTTATCGTCTCTATCATACGGTACAATGCTACCCTAATTTTTTTCAGCTTACGGTAATGTATTACGGGTGAATACGATGGTCTGACATCACTCCTTATTATTACCTTTTTCCCGGCAAGTCGGCCGAATAATATGGGGAAAAGAGATTCATCCGAACCAAAAGCGAAGATAAATACATCGACTTTTGAACATATTATCAATTTCAGCATGGCTACTATAACTTTTGCCTGATACAACAAATAGTAGGAAATTACTTTTAGAAGTGCTCCCTCTACATGTCTACTTCTTATTCTTACGACAGCGGTATTGATATTCGAGGAACCTTCAATATCTTGGTTAGTAACGACCCAGGCCAGCTGACTGGACAGCGGCCCAAGAATATTTATCAACTTCAAGGCGGCCTCAACAGCAGAACGTCTGTTTTCAATCCACCATCCAGTAACCAATACTATGTTAGGTTTACTAGATGATCCAACCACACTAAGGTTGTGTTGTTTTGCTTTATCCATCTCAAGTTTTCGGTCATCCTTCTAAAGTTTTGCCCAGCTCCTTTGATTTTTCTGATGCCAAATTCCATCTAATTATTGCCGCTGGTGAATTCATTTAACATTAGCTACATCTGGTTCATCTCCTGGAGCACCTCTTTTAATTATGTTACCTCTTCGCGTATTTCACTTGTTACCAGATTAGGAATCAGGATTGTGCCTCTTCACTGCTTGTTCAAGTAATTCGTTCAGCATGTCTGCCATTCTTTCCCAAGAGTATTTGGTTTCAACAAGTCTTCTCCCTTCGCTCGCTAATCTCTCTCTTAGTTTCGCATTGCTTAAAAGCTCCACAACTCGGTCACCAAATTCTGTCGGTTCATCTGCAATGATTATATTCTCCTCCGGTGTAACATCTATCCCACGGACGCCTATAGAAGTGGAAACTACAGGCTTACTCATTGCCATCGCTTCTAATATCTTATTTTTGAGGCCTGTTCCTGAGATCATGGGAGCCAGTGCTACAGATGCTTTAGCCAAGTATGGCCTGATATCTTCCACGTATCCGGTAACAACGACAGATTCATCTGATGTTAGTTTCAACAGCTCATTCGAAGGGTTTGAGCCAACAATGTATAATTTCACCTCTGGTATTCTCCGTTGAATCGAAGAATATATTTCATTGTAGAAATATAGAATTGCATTCACATTGTGTGGTTGAGCCATACTACCTACAAACACTAAACTTGGAAAATTCTCCTCCGTATCCGTTCGCGTGAAATAATTAATGTCAACACCATTAGGAATAACAAAGAAATTTGAATTTGGCAAGTATGACTCCAATATATCCTTGTCAAAGGGTGAAATCACTACACGTATATCAAAAGATTTATATAGTCTCTTCTCTTGATTTTTTACTGTAAGGTACCGGAATAAGTAGTACATTCTGATCAAAGCATTTCCTCGCAATTTATACATTTGATAATAGTATTGCGAATTTGCATCGATAAAATCTATGATTTTAGGCAGATTGACATTTGCTACATAGAAACCCATAAATGGGTGAGTATATATAGCATCAAAACTCTCGGCACTTAACAGTTCTTTCAACTCCCTCTGTATTTTCGGGGAGTAAAATAAATTGGGGATTCTGGAATATATGTTTTGAGGTGAAAATGTGTTCTTCGTGGCATGCATTATCACTTGAATCATCTTAAATGACAGCAGTCTCTTCGGAATTACCAGAGGGACGGATTTAACTACACTGCAGTATTCCTGCAACTCAGAAGTGTAGTCCCACCGATCTGTTGGATCTTTGAATGAGATTAATGCAATATCATGCCTTTTAGACAGGCATCTTAGTAAATGAAAGTGCCTGAGTCCAGTTCCTTGATGGAGTGAAGGGTAAACAAAAAGGAGAAATAGAATTTTCACTTAAGTAGTTCCTCTAATCTGACTTCGCTTAAAAGCTCGACCAAATGATGAATATCGTTAAACCCCTCATAGCTTGGCTTGTCTAGAAGGTCAGCATAATCCTGCTCATGATCTAGCGTTAGGCCAGCTATCTCGCGATATATGATCCCCGACAGATTGGTAGTATTACATTCTCTCTCGGCTTGGCTCACGGCTTCACCTTGTTGATAAATTGGCCACACTCAACATATTACCAACTTTCCTGAGACATTGCGTGGTGAAAAACAGGGTATCGTTAAGTTGACCATGAGGCAAAATCACTCTGCCATATCCTAATAGCTTCCCACCACGGATATCAGGGTAAGCATCTTTTTCCCAGCTCATAAGGTCTTCCCAATAAACGCCATCTTCAGATGCCCAAATATGAGCTTTCCTATCCCACTCGGCACTTCCACCCTTACTATTCCCTTCGGTAGTAGTGGAAATAATCTTTATTTCATTCTTAAGGATCGTTGAATAATACACGGGACCATCAACCGCCACTAGCCTTTTAATTTCTCTGCCCCTGCGATCATATCTATAAATATAATTTTGTCTTGTAGGTGCATCGCTACCCCAATATACATAATCTTGTGTGAAGAGCAAACTTACGGCTCGAAATATCTGATCACCAGAACCTATCTTAGTCCAAGTTTCGCCTTCGTCTTGTGAAAACGAAATGCTGCTTTCTTCATCCGTGTCTCCGGTACCAAGCCAGATTTTTCGGCCGAAGCGATCATATTGAACACAATGGATATGCCTGACGCTATCCAAGGAGTAAATTGTTCCCCATGATTGCCCATCATCAGTCGACTTCAGCAATTCAGAACTAGTGTTGCGCCTTTTATTGAGAAAGTACTCCGCCATGTAGCAGTTTTCTTTCTCGTCCTCACACCACCCCTCTCTCATCGGGCCAAGACCTCTCTTAAAACAATAGACAACCTTAAATTTGTTCCCTGTTAAACGGAAGAGCTTCCTGTTAGCCACCACAAGCACGGTTCCGCTTTTCAATTTCCTCATAGATCTGACGCCTAGACGAAGGGCTCTGGCAAAAAGTGAAACTCTCCCCAGTATCGATATCATAAAAGGAACTGGCAAGTCAGCCACTTTGTTGAAAGTGGTTCCCTCATCCTTACTTCGGTAAAGGGTGTAGTTCGATGACGCCCATATTTCATCATCCTCAACACAATGGACAATCATGTTTGGTACCGTTTTTTTAATAATCATCTTCAAAGACATGATGCCATTCTCCCGACCTAATCGTTGCCTTCGATTCCGAGTGTGCCACAGATCCCAGCCATCTAAACACCCCCATCGTAGTCCTCTTATTCTTTCAGATTGGTGTAATAGCTACCGTATTTCTCGTGCAGTCTTTCAACGATCATCTCCATAACTCTCGTCGCTTCTCTACCCTCTTCCCCAGTCACTGGTGGCTCATGGTCATTCAGGATGCTACTAACGAATCTTTCAATAACAACCTCATGGCCAAACCTTGCCCGTCTAGCCAACACATTAAAAGCATTTGAGGCTACGCCCGCCATAATTTGGGAAGCTATCCCTAAATAATAACGAGCTAAAGCAAAGGGTTGCATCGAGTTATTCTCGGCCTGTTGAATACACAGCATACCTAGAAGGTCCAGATGTAAAGCTCCCCTTCTGCCCAGAAGCTCGATAGAAGAAGCCCTCCTGTTACTGGCATAGGAAATAATTACGGAACTATTCGCTTTCTCTCCTTCTAGTTCTACTCTAAACTCATCAAATGGTGCCCAGGGGTGCTCAAGGAAATTTCTCGCATGGACCTCTACACTTTTAACCTTGCCAATAAAGGCCAGAGATCTGTATACTGCGTGAGGTCCTGTTTCTCCGATTAGCCCTCCCGGCAGTCTGTGGATCCAGTAATCTTTCCTCATTATCATCTCATCCTTGGGATCAGACATAAAAATCCTCATCCCGATAAGATCTCCTATGGCCCCTTTTGATACGAGCTCCTTAGCTTTGAGTAACGGAGGATAAAAAAGTTGATTATGCATTATGCACAACTTCACTTTATGGACACGGGAGACACTAATCATTTCGTCGCAATCAGATGTCTTGAGTGCCATGGGCTTTTCCAGCAATACATGACATTTATGTTCCAACGCTTCTACTGCCAATGGAGCATGTATTTGTGGAGGGGTACATATGTCAATTATGTCCAAATTCTCTTTTGAAAGCATCTCAGAAAGCTCAGCATATGCCGCTGGGATGCCATGTTTCTTGGCTACTTCTAAAGCGAGTTCTTTATTTTTATCACAGACAGCCTGGATAACAACATTTTTTCCTAGTCTTTTAAATCCAGGTATATGTCTAAGATTAGCTATACCACCACAGCCAACAATTCCCACTTTAAGCCTTTCAGGCATTGCTCTCCTCCATTGTCAAAACCTGTCACGGGCCTCTATTCTGTCACGATTCTGGATTATCCATTCATACACTCTCTTGATTCCATCCCGTATTTGCATTTTGGGTTCATAACCCAGAAGCCTCCTTGCTTTCTCGATCGATGCTCTCCTATAGATGATTTTATCCCATTCTCTTGGGGCGACGAACTCCACCCCCTTATCCTGGTTGCCGGTGATCTCATTTACTATATTGGCTATATCTATTACCTTAGTCTCCGTCTCCGAGGCGAGGTTGACGGCATCGCCAACGACTTCAGGGACTGCGCCCATCCGCAATGTGCCGTCAACTATGTCCTCCACAAAGGTGAAGTCCCTGGTTTCGTTACCCGTCCCGGTTATAGAGAGAGGCCTCTTGTGAAGGGCCCACCAGATGAAGTTAGGGATTACATTGCGGTATGCCCCGGGTATCTCCCCAGGTCCGTAGACGTTGAAGTAACGGGCTATGGCTACCGGCAAGCCATAGTAATTATGGAAGAAATTGCAGTAAAGCTCGCCCAGGAGCTTCGTGATTTGATAGGGGGTATCGAGGTGAAGTGAAACGAAGTCCTCTTTGAGGGGGAGGGGGGCCTGACTTCCGTAGACAGAGCATCCGGAGGAGGCGAATACGAATTTCCCCACCTTGGCTAAATGAGAGTACTCCAGGACTTTCAGGGTGCCAATCCCGTTGACCATTAGGTCGGTCTCAGGATTGTCCACAGAGTTCTGGTTGGCAAAGTGGGCTGCTAGGTGGAAAACGAAGTCGATCTTATAGGAGAATGCCCTTTTCAAGATTTCCTCATCCAATATGCTTCCCTGAATAAAGACCACATTGAGAGCAACGGGGACGTTCCACTTCTCAGCGGCTGAGAGGTCATCAAGAACGATGATTTTAGCTGCCTTTGCCTTGACAAGGGCTTTGGTGAGATTTGGGCCAATACAACCAGCCCCGCCGGTGATCAGTATGTTCTTACCCTTATACGCGCTTAAATGGTCGTTCATTCTGCTTCTCCTACTATAACTTCTCTATAGGCTCCTTTCAAATTCGCTTTTATACCCTGCAATTTCATTTAACATAAAGAAAACGCTATCAGCTCAACTTCTTGACAATAAATAGCATTACACCCCAATTCTTGAGAAACAATATTTTTTTATTGATATCATTTGCCCAATTTGCTTCGTAATAATCTACAATTTCAAATCCGCACTCACCTAACATTGATCTAAACTCTGATCTTGTGTAAAAACATACTCGCAAGTCCATTAAGAACTGCCTTGCCGGAATCTTAATCCTAAGCTTGCTTTGCAAAGCAAGCGAATAAAAAATCAGGTTTCTGGATAGTGTCGGAATCAAATAGCTCTCGTAAAATAACTCGTGTATTAGTACAAGCCCATCATCCGTCAGATATTCCTTAATCGTGCATAGAGATTCTCTCAGCAATTCCTTCGAGCTTCTTATTGAAGAACCAGTAACGTGGTGAAATACCTCTTTAACGTGAATAAGATGGAACTTTGAATCTAATAATACTTGGTCTACTTGGTCTGGAATCTTTCCCTTCACCGTATTTATCCGTGTATCATCAATTTGACTCAGCATTTTTTCTGATGGATCTAATACTGTCAAACTGATATTTGGGCAGTGATTTGCTATAAGTTTTACAAATGTGCCTGATCCGCCACCAATATCCAACAGATTTAAATTTTGATCTTGAAGGGTCTTAATAGAATTAAGAAAATAATAGTCGAAATACTGGGGGCTTAACTTGCTATAAAAATTTACATTCTTATTAAAAAAAGTAGCCGTATCACTACTCATTTCACTTCTCCTCTACGACTTCCTGCAAGATTCCCTCAAACTTGTTCGTGATCTCCTCCCAGTTACGTTTCTCTACAAATCTTCTGGCTTTTGAGCCGAGCTCGCTGTAGTTTTCGCTGGCGAAGAGTCTGATCGCCCTCTCAACCACCTCTTCAGGGGTATCAACATAGATGACACCGTTATCCTCGCCGAATTCCTGCGTCACCCCGGGGAGTCTAGTAGCGATTACGGGCTTGCCCATGGCCATGTACTCGTACATCTTTATGGGTACAATGTGCTGCATTATCGGCTCCCAGGGATATGCGGGAAGGATGCAGACGTCAGCGGCTGCAATAAAGGCAGGCAGTTCCTGATACGGTCTCTTGCCAGCGAGGATTAGTTTATCCTGCAGGTTATTTTCCTTTTGTATCCTTTGCAGTTCATCATGCGCATCACCATCGCCGACGATAAGCAACCTGAGTTCATGGTTTCGCATTTTTGCGAGCTTCAAAGCGACTTCCTTTAAGCCCGAAAAGTGATAAAGCCACCCCATGAAGAACAGGACGATATTTTGCTTTTGGAAACCGTACTGCTCCCGCAACCGGTGGCCATCGACGGCTGGATCGAACTGACCGATATTGATGCCCGCTCCCAGCACTTGGGTCTGGTAAAGATGAGTGCCCTGCTCTATTACGTATTCTCTAAGCTTTTCATTGATCGCTAAAACCCTATCTGCTCGCTTAAGGACTTTCCTCTCCACCACCCTGCCGATGGGGCGAAAAGGCTTGAAAGGTATCAGGTCATGCAGTACGTCTATCCAGTAGTAGATGAATGGTATATTGGCTGCCCTCGCTCTCTTGGCGGCGAGATAACTGTTCAGGATACCGAACCCAACTATCACATCCGGCTCAAACTCCTGTATCTGCCGGTCGATCTCTTTCTTGTGGGAGAATATTAGGGAGACATTGTCTAACCACGGGATTTTCACGATGCCAGGTCGGATTACTGTCACCTTTGCTCCTTCGTGAATCTTGGATACATTGTCGAAGACCTTTCGTTTGGAAAACCACTCTCTTTCTCCTCGCGTCCTCCATAGAAACTCGTGATCGATTACCCGAATTTCATGTCCCCTCAGCGACAACATCTCTGCCAAATGATGCTGCTGCGCAGGGTTACGAATGAGCCAATCTGTTTCTTGAGTGATTAGAATTTTCATTTCAGATAGACCTGCTTCATCCACTCGATGGTTTTTGGTATTCCTTCCTCCAAGGTCACCTTGGGGTCATGTTTGAGATCTCTTCTGGCTTTGGAGAAGTCTATATGTTTAACTCTGGTCGTGAAGGGCTCTGCCTCCTTATAGGTAACCGTGGAGTCACTCTTACCTAGGTACCCTAGAATGAGATCAGAGACGTATTTTATCTCGTGTTCCCATTCCTCCTTGCCTCCGACATTATAGATCTCGCCAGAAATAAAGTTGTCCACGATGTTGGCAAAGGTGCAGCAGGTATCCTCGATATAATCAAAGATACGCTTGTGACCCAGATAAACGGTATATGGCTCATCTTTCAATGCTTTGTGGATGAAGGCTGGGATTACACCCCGATACGGGCTGTAATATTCATGAGGTCCGTAGGCGTTGACCGGACGGACCCTTACCGTCTCTGTACCAAACATAGCTGCCGAGTTTAATACCTGGAGCTCTCCCACCCACTTGGTCATGGCATAATCGTTCATCTGCTTGATAGGCACCTTATCCATCACATCCTCGCGCATCACGCCATCGTAATCCCCGTAGACCTCAGCACTGCTGAAAAATATCATCCTGAACCTATGTTTTTCCTGAAGCCGGAGCACGTTCTTTGTGCCTACTACATTGGTAAGCCAGAGATTCTCGTAATAATCCTCACCGTTCCACCGACCGTATTCCGCCGCTAGGTGATATACATAGCCAAAATCATGCTCTTCAAATATCCTCTCGAGCTGGCGATATTTGGTGACGTCGCAGCGGATATAATACGGTCCCTCTGAATGCCCTAAGTCGCATATCCAGACCTCGTACCCTCTTTTTCTGAGCTCGGGTACAAGGTTGTAGCCAATAAAGCCTAACCCACCGGTTACCAGTATCTTAGCCATATTTCACCTCATTGAAGAATCTAACTATCAGTGGATGACGCATGACCCTCTTGATCTCCTCCTCTTCTTGGGAAAGCTCTTCCTGAATCACATGGTGCTCTACTAGCACTAATAGACAGTCAGCACCTTTAGCTATTTCCATGATGCTGTGGTACTCGTAGCCCTCAACCATCGGGTCATATGCCTCCACGTTGTAGCCATCCCCTCTGAGAAGGTCGATAATCTCGAGGGCTGGGCTGTTCCTAGTGTCATTAGTGTTCGGTTTATAGGTAATACCTAGTGCGACTATTCTGGGGTTTGATATCCCCTGTACCGCGCGCTTGAATCGAGAGGCAATTCTATAGGGTACCTCATCGTTTACAAGACGGGCGGTTAAAATAAGGCGAGAGTTAGCAGGATCGACCTGGTTTATGAACCAAGGATCGATGGGAATACAGTGACCACCGGTGCCAATACCAGGCCTAAGAATATTTACCCTAGGATGTCTGTTGGCTAGTTCGATAGCGGTCATAATAGACACTCCGAGTCCCTCAGCAACGGCAGCAAATTCATTAGCCAGGGCGATGTTTACATCTCTATAGGTATTCTCCATAAGCTTCACTAGTTCAGCAGTGATATCATCGGTGATAAAAATACTTCCTGTAACGAAGGAAGTATACATTTCCTTTGCCATCTGAGCAGCTTTGCCATTAAGGCCGCCTATAATGCGGTCATTCTCCACAATCTCTTCAAGTACATTACCGGGCAGTACTCTTTCAGGGCAATAGCAGACAAATATGTGTTCACCCACTTCTAGGCCAGTTTTATCAATGAGGGGAGCAATTGTCTCCCTGCAAGTGAGCGGTGGGACAGTGCTTTCGATAACAATTAGATTGCCGCAGCGTAAAAAGGGCAGGATGGACTCCACCGCGCTCTTAACATGCGAAAGGTCCGCACTCTTTTTGTTCTCATCGAGGGGTGTTGGCACACATATGACGAATACATCTGCCTGACATGGGGTCTTCTGGGCACAAAGGTTTTTCCTCACTTGTGGTTCTAGAAATGTTCGCTTGATGTCCTCTTCAGTGAGGCGCAAAGTGCCATTATTGATGCTATTCACCAGTGTTTCGTTAGTGTCTACCCCGATGACCTCATAGCCTGAACGCGCCAACATTATGGCCAGGGGCAACCCGATGTAGCCAACACCTATTACAGCGATTCTCTTAGCCATTTCCGCCCTCAACTACTAACTCCACGATCCTACCCGCCGCCTTTCCATCTCCAAAAGGATTCATCCACTGGTCTCCTCTACTTAACATTAGCCTAGTATCCTTGAGTATTTCGTCTTTGGATGCACCAGCCAGGATGTTCGAGTCAACTTCGATCGTCTCCGGTCTTTCTGTACTATCCCTTAGCGTAACGCAAGGTACTCTCAGGATACAAGCCTCCTCCTGAATGCCGCCTGAGTCCGTCAAGATAAGCCTAGCATTAATCTCAAGCTGAAGGAATCCCAAATAGTCTACGGGGTCAATTAGCGTAAGGCCTTTTGGCTTCAAGTCAAATTCGACCATCCTTCTCTGAGAGCGGGGATGGACAGGATGTATAACCGGCAAGCCAAACTCAGCAGCTACCTCATCCAATCCTTCTAGGATAGAAGTAAATCTCGCCTGATTATCGACGTTCTCCTCTCGGTGTAGGGTTACTAGAAAATATTCTTTTGGCTTGAGATTCAGGGTGTCAAGCATGTTTCCCCTCTCCCTCGCTATCTCCGAATGCTGATAGACAGCATCAACAATAGTATTCCCGGTTACAAATATCTTCCCTTCCGAGATGCCTTCACCCAGCAAAATATCCTCAGCCTTTTTAGTAGGGGCAAACAAGTAATCGGAACAATGGTCAACTAGAATTCGATTAATCTCCTCAGGCATGTTCCTATCATAGCTTCTTAAGCCGGCTTCTAAATGGCCGACTTTTATGTGGAGCTTCGTGGCTGCCAAGGCACCGGCCAATACAGAGTTGGTATCGCCCTCTACTAAAACGATGTCGGGGCTTTCCTGTTGTAAAACCTTCTCCACGCCGATGAGTATTTTGGCCGTTTGCTCCGCATGGGAGCCCGAGCCGACTTCCAGATTGTATCTAGCATGCGGGAGTTTTAACTGCTTAAAGAACACCTTGTTCAGGTTATATGAGTAATGCTGGCCGGTGTGGAGGATGAAGAAATCAGTATTTGTCCTTTCCAGTTCCCTTACCACTGGCGCCATCTTGATTATCTCTGGACGAGTCCCAACGACTATCGCAATCTTCACTTGCCAAACTTCTCTTCGATTCTGCGACAATCAAAAATCACCGTCCCGCCTTCAGTGTAAGGCTCGCCAGGATCCACGCATTGCATATATGAATGCTCCCTGTCCTTGGATAGCCCTAGCTTTACAGGATCCGCACCCTCTTCCAGCGCGACAACATAATGAAGTAGAGTTGAGAAGGCATGGATGCAGATGGCATCGGTCTTATCAAGCAAGATTGCGGGGCCTTCGATTGCAATCTTATCCCCCACTTTATATACAGGGCATCTACCCCTAATTTCGCGAACTTTGATTTCAAGCATTATTACCCCGAATCAACATGCGTAGCCAGCTTTTAGAACGAAGCTTCACCACGGTAAGAGCCACCCCGAGACCGTGGCGCACTGGATTCATTGTGGAGCTAGTGGAGTGATATCTGCAGGAGATGGGTACCTCCCTAATAGTAAAACCCTTTCCCCTTGCCTTTATTAACACCTCAACGCTGATGCCCATCCCTCTCTCAGTGAGGGAGAGGGTATCCAGAATCCTTCTATTATAAGTCCTGAAGCCACTTTGGGCATCGGATACCTTCACTTTCGCGCCCACATTGAATAGCCAAGTGATTACACCGATGCCGAATTTTCTGTATCGGGGTACGCTGCTTTGGCCACTGAGAAATCGTGAGCCGATTACTAGGTCTGCCTTCCCATCGAGTATAGGTGCCAGAGCCCTGGGTACCTCATCTGGATCATGCTGCTCGTCACCATCCAATATAACTAAAACATCCGCATCATTTGCTTTAGCTGCCTCAAAGCAGGACCTGATACTTTCTCCATAGCCTTTATTCACACTATGATTGATGACGAGAGCTCCGGCAGCCTTAGCTGCTTGGGAGGTGTTATCGTGCGAGCCGTCGTCAATTACAATAACCTGGTCAACATACTCATTAGCTCTGCGCACCACTTCGCTGATAAACTTCTCTTCGTCATAGCATGGGATGGCAGCGATAACCTTTGGTCGCTTTAGCTGAGTCGATCCGGCCACTTGGCTCTTGTTTGTTGGCATTGTTTCGACTGATTCATGCATATCGTAGTTCCAGCAGTTTACTTATATAACAGTCACCGACTTTGCCAGATTTCGTGGTTTATCCGGGTCCAGGCCGCGCGCCACCGCCAGGTGGTAGGCTAGGAGTTGAAGCGGCACAACGGTTACCAGCGGATAGAAGATCTCTTCAACCTTGGGGACCTCAATCCAGTAGTCGAAGACCGGGTTTCTTTTATCGGAGACACCGATAATTAACGCTCCGCGGCTCTTGGCCTCGGCAGCATTAGCGAGGGTGTCAGCATAGCAATAGTCGTTGGGACAGATAACCACCACTGGCGTCTTTTCCTCGATTAGAGACAGTGTGCCGTGCTTTAACTCACCAGCAGGCATGCCTTCAGCGTGAATATAGGAGATCTCTTTCAACTTAAGCGCTCCCTCAATAGCTGTGGCAAAGTTTATCCCCCTGGCTATGTAGTAGAAGTGGTCATTACCCTTGGTTCGCTCGGTCAGCTCCTTCAGTCCCTTGCCATTCCGGCGTAGGTTCGCGTCTATCTTGGCGGAGATAGCTTTTAGACACTCTATACCCTCTCCCAGCTTGTTAATCATGGCGAAGCTCAGCATGTAAAATATAGCTAGCTGGCTGGCAAAGGACTTGGTGGCAGCCACACATATCTCCGGCCCACAGTTAAGGTAGAGAACCTTGTCACTCATCCTAGCCAGGGATGAACCCCTCGTATTGACCAAGGAAAAGATGGTAGCCCCCTTTTGTCGCGCTTCTTTTACGCCTCGAATAACATCGGCTGTTTCCCCGCTCTGGGAGATAGCTATGACCAGGGTGTTCTTGCCAATGGATTCGGCGAAGTATTCAAATTCAGAGGCCATAACTGCCTCACAGAATTTGCCCGCCATCTTGGAGAATGCGTAGCGTCCAATAATAGCAGCATGTCTTGAAGTGCCGGAACCAGTTATGATCACCTGCTTTGCTCTCAAGATATCCATGGCCATGTCCCGTATAAGGTCGGTATCTTGCATCAAGGCCCGGCAGATCGAAGTGGACTCCTCACCTATCTCCTTCATCATAAAGAAGTCATGGCCCTGCTTGGTAGCTTCCTCCCATTGCGCGTCAAACCTGGTGAATTCTTTTTCCACCTGCCGCCCCTGGCTGTCAAAGAAAGCGATGCTATCCTCAGTCAGGACCACCACCTCGCCATCATCGATAAAGGCTACCTCGTTAGTTTTATCGAGGAAGCAGAGGCCGTCGCTGGCAACGAAGTTTCCAGCTTCAGCCATCCCTACAACTAAGGGGCTGTCCTTGCGAGTCGCGACTATCTTCCTTGGATCCGCCGTTGAGATGACAAGCAGGGCATAGGAGCCTTCTAGTTGCTTTGTCGTCTTGACCACTGCCTCCTCAAGGGAGGCCCCGGTCTCCATGTATTCTTCGATGAGGTGGGGGATTACCTCGGTATCGGTCTCGGAGATGAAGGTGTGCCTCGGCCCAAGCCTATCCCGGAGCTCTCGGTAGTTTTCTATTATCCCGTTGTGAACTACAGCAATCTGGCATTTGCAATCAGGGTGGGGGTGACTATTCACTGCGGTAACGTTACCATGGGTTGCCCAGCGCACATGCCCGATCCCCACGAACCCTGGGAGCTCGTCCAAATGGGTCTTCTCCTGTACCTCCTCAAGCTTCCCCACATCCTTTCTAATCCATAGCTTACCTTCAGCGATGGTAGCCATACCTGCAGAATCATAGCCGCGGTATTCCAGATTCTTGAGTCTCTGCAACACTACCGGCGCGACTAGCTCCCGTCCAATAAAGCCGACTATTCCGCACATACTAACCTCCTATGGACTTTCAAAGAGCTGCATTTTCTTTCCCTCATCTAGCGTGATTTCAGCAGGCAGTGTCCGGTATGGCGACTCGGCCAAGACCATCTTGCCTGGCTGAAGGTCGTTCATCAGACAGACATGTGGGCCAACGATGGAACCGGGACCGATTCTAGTCCCTGGCATGACGCTGGCATTGATTCCGGTTTTACAGTTGCTGCCGATCATAGCACCAAGCTTACCCAATCCGGTATCGATGACATGGTCCCCGACCCTAACTTTGATGTTCCTCTCATCGAAGCGGAGATTAGCCAGTACAGTGCCGGCGGCAAAGGAGCACCCATCACTGATTATGGAGTCCCCAATATAGCTGGAGTGGAACCAGCAGCTATCCCCAATATAGGAGCTCTTCACCTCAGTCCCGTATCCCACAATGCAGTCTGCGCCGATATGGCTATAGTCACGCACCAGCGCGTTATTGCCGATTACCGAATTCGGACCGATGTAAACCGGCCCCCTGACTACCGCATTTTCCAGCACCCGGACGTTATCGCAAATGATTACCTTACCTTCAATGGTAGCTTTTTCAGAGATACAAGCAGTGGGCGAAATCCCTGGGGCGCCTATATCCAAGAAATGCCTGACAACCCCAAAGATATGCCATGGATACTTTATAGCTTGCCAGAAATCGCGATAGACAATTACCCTGATTCTGTGTTGATCAACGAGCATGCTATCCAAGGCACACTCATAGACATCATCTCTGGTGGTGCCGACCTTTTTGGCATATTCTAGAACCTTCTTACAATCGGTGTGGAGATGAACCAGGATATTTATCAGTTGGCTTGGCTCCTTCCCCCTCTCCGGCTTCTCCATAATATGCTGTAGGTGGTTTTCCGCGTCGACCACCAGATATCCACCAGGGAAGTATTCGTTTATCGCGTAGCCTATGATAATGACATAGGCATGCGCGCCATTCTTTTCATAATCAGCGGTGAGCCTAGTGTAAGCTGAGCTTTCAAATACATCGTTGGGGTTGACCAGGATAATCGCTTCCCCCAAAAGGTGCTCAGCACTCTCGAGGGCGTTAGCTATCCCCAGGGGCTTTTCCTGGACGGCAAACTCAACCCCGACACCGGAGATGCTTCTGGTGACTTGCTCTACCCGCTCGATATTCTGCGGGTTCCCAATAACCACAAATTCCTTTAAGCCTGCTTGCCTTGCCCTTTCGATCTGGTGCTGCAGCAAGGTTTTACCCACGAACTTGATGAGGAACTTGTCCTCAGTCATAGGGAACATTCTCTTCCCGATGCCACCACAGAGAAAGACTACCTTCATTGCCTGAACCTCACAAGACAAGAGCGAACAGCCTCGGTCCCCTTACCCAGTAGTTCCTTGATCCTAGAATGGGATTGGGACTCGGCGATGACTCGAATAGCCGGCTCAGTGCCACTAGCCCTGATCAGCATCCAGGAATCGTCAAACTCAAGCCTGAGCCCATCCAGGGTATTTATTTCATTGGCTCCGAAAAGGTGATCTCCGTTTTGTAATTCTTCCATAACGGCCTCCTTGAACTCATCCGGACAGGAAACCTTGGTCTTTTCAAAGAAAAGCCTAGGCATCACGCTGAAGAATTCTCTAATTTCGCTTGCATGGTCTAGTTGGCTGAGCATGGTAAGGGTGGCAAATATGCTGTCTGGATAGTAGCCTGCCTCCGGGATTATAAAGACGCCCACTCCCTCTACGCCGATGGCCGCATCAAGCTCCCGGGTTAGATACGCGACATTGACATCGCCGACCCTTCCCCGCACCACTTCCACTCCCATGTTCTCTACTGCCATGTCCAGGAGCTTACCTGTCTCCACAGTAGTGGCAATCTTCCTCCTCCCGGTCTCCAGGACAACGAGGCTAGATATAAAGGCAATCATCTCATTAAAGCCAAGAAAACCTTCTCGATCGCAGAAAACGACTCTGTCGGCGTCACCATCAAAACAGACAGCAAGGTCGGCATTTTGCTCCCTCAAAAACTGCACTGTGCCCGCCAATGTGTCCTCCTTTGGTTCCGGGCTTCTCCCTGGGAAAATGCCATCCGGCTGGTCATTCAGGGGTATTATCGTCAGGCCCATCCTGGCGAATATATCGCTGGCAAAGCCTGAGGCTGCGCCATTCCCAGGATCGACAACAATTCTCAATCGGTGATTGAGGCGTCGGGTAGGGAGCTTCTTCGCGAGGAAGTCGATATATTTTTCCTTCGCCCCGGGCGCACGCTCCAAATTTCCGTAAGCCCCCATCCTGAATTTCTTTTCGAAATATACCTTTTCTATTTCTCTCTGCTGAGCCCAGCTATATCCGAGAGAGTTACTGTTGAAAAGCTTGATTCCATTGTACTCAGGAGGATTATGTGAGGCAGTGATCATGATCCCGCTGTCAAATCCCAGCTCCCTGGTTAAAAGCGCCAGCGCCGGAGTGGGCATAATTCCAAAGTCAACGACATTTATGCCGCACGAGCGTAAGCCTTGAATAACGGTGCCCTTGAGGATTTCTCTGCTCAACCTGGCATCGGTAGCAATACAAACCCTAGAAGACGACGTGAGCACGGTGCCTAACGCCTGAGCGATTTCGTGGCAAGAATCCAGTGGCAAATCCTTGCCCACTACCCCTCTAATGCCACTGGTGCCAAAAAGACCCTCGCTTCGCAATGCTCTTCCCTTTCTCATCGGAGAAACCACAAGATGAAATCCTATTACCCCTGACACAGTCCACGTTAGGCCGTTTAGCCTAGCGAGGCTTCGATTTATAAGGGGTCCCTATTTTGCAGGGAGCCTATTTGCCTCGCCGGTATTCACTCCCTCCTTTTTCTCAATCCTAACGAAGCCTTTGCTGCTCACCGGCCTTATTTCCCCGAAAGCCCCCCTTTTAATTGGCATCTTTTTAACCCCATCCCACCCTCATTAAAAAACAATATGCCGTACCCCCACATCACAGGCACGGCACACTGCTCTTGACTTAATTGCCGTTTTATGTTATTTTATTGAAATTCGCAAGCAGGTGCCCCGCGCATCTGATGTGGTGGCCTCGCTGAGCGCACACTCACGCGAGGCCACTCTAATTTATAGCTTTCTTCTTTCTAATCTGCACCTTCATAAAACCGACCCTGTGGTTTCCTTCACTGTTTCTCAGCAAGGCCCAAGCGTATATAGTAAGTATAGGCTTCGCTGCATCACCCCTATAAAATTCGCACTATAATTATGCACCATAATTCTCAGGGGATGGTATTTGGGCAGGTATTTCGTAAATGATATACTGCCATGATAGTTAACATAGCCATGATAGTTAACATATTGCGCCATGAAGCCTTTATTGTCAACCTTCATTATCCTATACTTACATTCACTTTCCTACATTCTTTGGGAAAACTAATAACAACGTCTCAATCGCTCGAAAATGCTCATTGCTTACAAAATCCTACAAAATTGTTACACCCACTTGACAGACGCTTATAATGGTAATATAATAATCATACAGTATCTTTTAGTTAGTTATATTTACCTCCATAATCTAGCAGATCAAGCGGAGTGAAATGAACAAGAAGCAGGCGGGGATGCTCACCGTAACTGAGGTGGCCGATATTTTGCACGTGCACCCCAATACAGTAAGGCTATGGTGCGACCAGGGGATGATTCCATCCTATCGCATTGGCACTCGCGGTGACCGAAGGTTTCGATCTGAGGACATCGATAACTTCCTCAGTACCTGGCAGAAGAAGATAGGTGAGAGCGCGGTGCTCATTGTTGACGATGAAGATGAGGTTCGTACTCTCCTATATGAGGTCGTTACCGGTAAGGGCTATAAGGCAATCGCGGTGAAAAACGGGGAAAGGGCGCTGGAAGAGCTGAAAAACCATGAGTTCAACTTGATCTTTCTCGATTTGGTGCTACCGGGGTTGAGTGGGGTGGAGGTGCTGCGGCATGTGAAGGCCAGCGAAATGGAACCAGTCGTGACCGTAATTACCGGTTATGGTAACACCCCCATATCCATAGAAGCGATGAACCTAGGCCCCACGTTCTTTATTCGGAAGCCATTTGAAATGAACGATATCCTCAACATCCTGGACCTAACCATGAGATTAAGACGCTAGTGGAATCTGCCATCTCCTATTTAGGAGGGTCAGGCAAGAATTGCACCGTATGGTAGTCAACTCTATCACAGCCAGATAAAAATGGAACTATTAGCATTATATGTACCTCTTTGGCTTGATATCTGCGATTGCCCCATTTCTTATTTCCATTGAGATCTCACTAATGCCTGGCTTGAATGATCTGGGCTTATCCCCTCGGTAGAACTATTTTGCTCTTCAATCTCGCGATTTCGACACCTTGACTTAGTGTCATCTAAGCTCTAGTGAAGGCTACCCACCGTTCCTGACCTTGGAAAGGAATTCTTCAGTGATAAGCTCAAGAGCTTTCCTCCGGTACAATCTGCTAACGTGCTCTCTAGAGAGCCCCAGTTGCCTGCTGATCTCCTGGCAATAGAGACCTTGCACGAGCAGCTGGAGGTAGTTGCAGGCCCTGTAGAGTGAACCCCTGAAACTGGACAATTCATACGTAATCCTATGTTTTTAATTAAGGGTGCATACATATTTGTATGACAGCTATGAAATCGTCCTCTTATGCGAGCTTAATGTCATATGAAGTTGACTAACCGACCTTACGTACGGAAACCTGCCCAGCTTTGTTTATGGTTTGAATGCAATGTAGTATTTTGATGCAACTTAATTAGGACAATACAAGAACTATCATATTCGGTATGATTAAGCACCATAAATGGACTTTTTATTCAGGCAGAACTAGTGAAATCACTTACAATAGATATGTTTTTAATTAATACTAATTACAAAGTTAATTACACGTACGATTAGGCATGTTAACCAAACTTTTCCGCAAGAGAGAGGAACAAAGTCGGCTCGATGAGCGCATTGTTTGGGGGATATGGTGCCAAAGAAGGCTCCAGGCTGTCTATAAGATGGCGGCTGCCGAGCTGCGGGTGCCGATTTCTGTTTTGGTCGGCCATGTCCTGATGGAATGGGTTGCCCAAAATTACGACACTCTTATCAACGACGAGCATAAGAGGCGTGAGTTCAGCGATTTCCTCACGACGAAGTATCTGAGCAGCCAGACGGATGATTTAGTCCAGCCAGCGAAATTCCGAGAGGAAAAGAGCTCGGGATTTAGCCTGATAGCGTGGACTCAGTAGCTTCATTGTTGCACAGTGTGGAGTTATGTGCATTGCTTGGTAAGCTCTAGAAACAGAGGACATCGTCCTGAAGGCATCAATTACTTACTACTGGGAATGAAGATAGGCCTTCACAAAAATGACTGCCACAATTCGGTGGCTTCCCATGGGATTGCCATCTCGGGCATACAAGTGCTTGTTATTGCGCAGGTGCTATAATAGCACATAGTAGCCCAGCCAGGCGGATTTAGTGAGCAATGAGAATTGCACTTATAGTGTTAATAGTCATCACCTTAATTGCTGTAGTTGTAGTTGCTACGTTCAATGTTACAGGCTTGTTTGAAACAGGAGCGAAGCCAACACCCACACCTACTCCTACACCTACACCGACTCCAACTCCAAACCCTACACCCACTCCAACTCCAAACCCTACACCCACGCCTACACCGACACCGACGCCCACTCCGACTCCGACGCCCACTCCGACCCCGACGCCCACACCCACGCCTACACCGACACCGACGCCCACTCCGACTCCGACGCCCACTCCGACCCCGACGCCCACACCCACGCCAACACCTACACCGACTACTACGCCAACGCCTACAGCTACCCCGACACCACTGCCAACAGTGACTATGTCGTGCGATGAAGCCAGAGACACCATTCAGGAAGCCCTTAGCGATTACAATGCCGAGCACGGAGATTGGCCCACCGCTGACGGCCAGCCAGGGGATATTGAGTGGTCAAAGCTCGTTCCAGACTTCATGGCAGGCATCCCGTCTAACGATAGCAGTTGCGAATGGTGGGTGAACAGTGACCCTGAAGGGGAGGTTTGCATCAAGCATTGGTGCTGAGCTTGTACATGTGGCACGGTGTGCTCACAAGGGTAGGACATCAGAGGAAAGTCGTGGCAAGATGTGGCAAGATATAGGGGTAAAGCAGGGGACTGCTCGCCCCCTCTTTGAAGGCTTGTGATCCTCTGCAGCGTCGCCCCACCACATCGTTTTCGCCAAATCTCCTTCGTCGACCCAGGCAACCCCGGGGAGTTCTACATTCTAAATGCACAAGCATCTGCCGCTTTTCTCCATTTTTTTTGGAGCAAACAGCCAGTTCAACAGGGTTGAAAAGGGAAAGGTGCCCTGTAGACTGCAAATTGTCCTTTGCTATCACTGATTTATGGAGGTAATGTAGGGTAAAGTTAGCTTTGGATACGTTGACAACTCTCGTAGTTATATGCAATTATGAGAATGCTATAGTGATCGTTATAGCAGCGGTATGCCAATAATGAAACAGACCATAAAACGTTAGTTTCTTATTGGCAGAAAGGGGGTGCTGGCTTTCCAAGTTCTATTAATGAATATGTGTAAATGCCGCTATGCCCCAGGTCGAGGGGCGACAAGGCAAATAATCAACAGATTAAGGAGCTAATAGAAAGATGAAAAAAGTGTTATTCCCAGTAATGGCATTGATAGTGGTATTCTGTCTGGCTTTGCCAATAGCCACTCCCGTTGCGGCAGAAGATACATGGGAGTTGTGGGGCGGCAACTTTAAAAACTATAATCAAGTCGGTACTGTCCGTGTGTGGGACGATGGAGTCAATTTATATGTTAAATATGAAATGTACGTTGGCTGGCAAATGACCGAAACCCACCTAGCAGTGGCCGACAGCTTTGAAGGTATCCCGCAAAAGAATGGTAATCCCATCCCGGGTAAATTCGACAACAAAACAGAGTATCCTACGCCGGTTACAGAGGACACTTATACCATTCCCCTGCCTTCAATCACACTGCCATATAAGCTATATATAGCTACCCATGCCGTGGTCCAGCTTGTGGATGGTGGCGATATCATCCAGGAGGAGACCGCTTGGGGTGATTGTAATGACTTCCCGGGTAAAAACTGGGCAAAATGGTTCCCTTACACAGTCGAGTGACGCAACGCTTAAACTGTTCCCCAAAGACAGGGAATCCGGATTGAAGCATCCTTACCCGCCCATTGAGTCTTTTATAAAGTGAAATCACCCTCTTATAGCTGAGGCCCCAGTAGTAGCTGGGGCCTCAACCAATTCACGATTGTATTAGTTTTACCTCCACGTCACGAAGACTAAGCTTCCGATTAGCATATTATCAGTGGTTCTCCAGATTTCTACTATGTACGGAACAAAATTATACAGGCGAATTACAGGGGCTACCCACAATAGGTGGCCCCTATCTTAACTAGCACAACCTCACGTTGCAATTTTGTAACTACATCGCGCACGGGCACACGTTCGGCTACTCCAGCCGCAGGGGTTACCCCCAGCTTGTATCCAGCCAACCTGCATCCTTGAACATGACAATCTGTTCTCACTTTACTATGCATTTCATTCCAGATTGTGCAATCTCCATTAAATTAAAGAGACTGGGTATCCTTTGGAACACCCAGCCCCTTTGCTATTCTCGATAATCTAATGCCAGCTTTAACTCTTCCCTATTCTAAATACTTTGGTGCCGCATCTCGGGCACACACCCTGAGTTGCAGGACGGCGATTCTTCATTATGATCGACTTCGGGTCCTTGATATCCACCTTCTTCCGACACTTCATGCAGTATGCTTGCATTGACTCACCTCCTTTTTCGCAAGGAGCATAGACGATTCCCAATAGGAATGTCAAGAGTCTCTCTCTACCAAATTAAACAGAAATACGATTTGTTCACTCGGTCACATTCTAGCGTTTCGTTCACCTAGCCATTGGAGTGAACCCCTGAAACTGGACATATATGAACATCCCTGAATTAAGTCCACTACTGCTAGAAAACGAATTATGGTATTATTTGGGTGTAATTAAATATGTTATCAGGCAATTGCCTGGATTTACTCGTTTTACTACGAGCTTATTAAAAAGAGCTTGGAGGTAAACACAATGGAATTCACCCCTACAGTAAATGAGGCAGCTGAGTTTTTGGAAATCTCAAACGATTTTACAAATCCCAAAGAAGTGATTAGAGAGGCAATTAGTAATTGTTTCGATGCTGGTGCCAAAAACATCAAGATTGAGATTTATGTGGACAGGTCGAGGGGAATGGATGAACTTGTTATTAATATTGAAGACGACGGGGAAGGAATGAGTGAGGATCAACTGAAAGCTTTCTTTGGGCTGGGGTATTCAACGAGAATAGCAGTGGATGAGAGGGGATTTAAGGTATCGCCCTCTATAGGTGAAAAGGGACACGGCACAAAAGTATACTTCAATAGCAGAAGAATAGAGGTAAAGACCTGGAAGAATAACCAATATCTGGAAGCTTACATGGATTCTCCTAGACAGACCTTACGAAGAGAAGAACTTCCAAAGGTAATATATAAGAGCAAGGAATTTAAGGACCAACAACAAGGGAGCAGTATCACAATCTTTGGATACAATTCGGATATACAAGCAGGTTTTAGTCACGATGAAATCAAGGACTATATATATTGGTTTACTAAATTTGGCTCTCCCGAGTTAGAGGTTGGGAAAGAAACCTACAAGGATGTGAAATTACAATTAAAGGGACTGGGGGCAAAGGGATTTGAAGAATTAGACTTTGGGCATAAGTTTGCTGAGGTTAATTCCGACATTAGGGCTTTGAAAGGCAAAGATAAGATTTCACCCCTTGACTATTATGTTGCAAGGTGGGTATTTAATGACGCTCAGGTTATTGGAATGCCGGATTGCACAATAGATTTCGTTTTTTACATAGAGGGAGACAAAGCAAAGCGTGAATACAACAAGATGATACATGAGAAATGGCAGGTGTGGAAACCTGGTGAATATGATGTAGGAGATAGATACGGACTTTGGCTTTGCAAAGACCATATTCCTATTCAGCATAAGAGTGAATGGAATAAGTGGGTTGCGGAAAAGAGTGAGTGGACAAAATATCATGCCTTTGTCAACTGCCAGGACTTCAAGCTCACAGCCAATCGTGGTGACTTAGAAAATACCCCTCCCGATTTACTTGAAGCTGTGGGAAAAACGGTGAAGGATTTGTTCAATAACAAGATTAAACCAACAAAAGAGTTCCAAAAATATAGAGAGGAACTTGTTACAGAGCAAGTTGAAAGGACCGCACAACAAGAGGAGTCTGATTTTAATAGAAGAAGAAAGGAGACGCTAACTAAGAACGCTGCAGAGATTGATGGTATCACGCTTCTTGAACCAAGGCAAGAAGGAGGTGTCCTTAGCCTATTTCTCCAGTTAAAGACTATCAGACCTGAGCTATTTGACTTCAAGGTAATAGATTACGATACAAGCCTTGGGTATGACCTTCTCGTTACAAAAGATACAGCGCTCGACCTAAATCAGGCGTCAATGAAATTTGCTGAGATGAAATATGAATTGAAAAGGAGCTTTAACCATTCATTTGGCAAGCTTTGGGCAATAATATGTTGGGATTGCAAATTGGCAAACGATGACGAAGTTCTTGATATTGTGGGTGAGAAAAGGAACATGAAAATAACAAGCAAGGATACCTCAATCCCGGGTTCTTACAAGAAATATATGCTTGTTTCAAATACCTCACCACACAATATAGAAGTTTTTATATTGAAAGATTACCTGAAGGATAAACTTGACTTAGACTTCAGGCCCAGAGGCGTGTGAGGGACTGCCACAAAGAAATACGTTACCCACGGTAGGTTAGCGTTGGGAGAGCAATGTTGAGAAAGTTTGGGGTCCTCCGGCTCTGGGACATGCTGCCAGAGCCTATGGGAACCTATGTGGAGTGCTTATGGCTCATTTACCCTGATGATGGCAATTTGGTCGCCTTGAATCCAAATGCAGTCAGTGTGTTGGCCCAGCTAATGAAGTGATGGAGGATGGCGCTTATACGACACTTCACCATTATACTATATCATTTCACCCCAATGGCGGCTTATAAAACTTCAAGCTGTTATTAAAGCTAACTGAGTAAGCCCAGCCAAGCGTATTATCGGGGGCTACCCGAGAATGGGTGGCCCCTTTTTATAGCCCACAGCATTGACAGGCAAAGCTCCCCGGAGTATGCTCATTCTCACAGGAGATTTCGTGTAGACAATGAAAATCGCACTTATAGCGATATTAGCTGTTGTCCTGATTGCTATAGTAACGATTGCTGCTATTGGTGCCACAGGTGGGTTTGACAAGGAACCGACCCCTACTCCTACCCCTACACCCACACCCACTCCAACGCCTACACCTACACCTACACCCACTCCCACTCCTACTCCTACACCCACTCCCACTCCCACTCCCACTCCTACTCCTACTCCTACTCCTACACCTACACCCACTCCAACGTCCACACCTATTCCTAGCACGCCTGTGGGCGGCATTATTTCATCGGATATGACATGGACAGAAGAAGATAGTCCGTATGTTGTAACGGAAACCGTTCAGATACCATCGGATGTAACGCTTACCATTGAACCAGGTGTGACCATTACAATGCCTAGTGACGGCGATATGTTCTTGCTGCAAGGAGCAATATTAGCTCATGGCACTATTATTAATAAAATAACTATAGATGGTGGAGGCAACTCTGTAATTATTAGGACCTTGGGTGGAGAAGCTAGCGCTGACCTGGACTATTGCATAATCCAAAATGGAGGCTATTTATGGTATAGGAGTGGTTCTTTTAATATGACTCACTCTGAAATAATTAATTGTACAAGTAGCACTGCTGGGAATATTTTCTTGGCAAAATCTTGTATCGGCTTCGAGCCGACATTTTCAGCTTGTTATGTTGAATATAATAAATTCATAAACAGTGGCGGGATTTATACATATTTTACCAACGGTGAGGTTTATATAAGATATAATCTTTTTCAAAATATGTACTCACCTATACACTATGCTGGGGACACATCTGGTTCAAATGCGATGATTGTAAAAAATAACACCTTCATTGACATAGAGGGGACGATTCTATCATTAGCACCAGGTTTTGACATTACTATGAATGCTAGTGAAAACTACTGGGGAACTCAAGACACTAATATTATTGATGATAAAATTTATGATAGGAATGACAGTATTGCAGTGCTAAACTATATTGACTATTTACCTATTCTAACTACGCCTCATCCAGACACGCCTCTTCCATGACTGAGCTATAAATTACCACTTCAATAAATGAATTGTGGCACTATTCGATATAGATAGCCCCTCTGTTGTATTCCTACAGATAAACGGATTGACTAACTTATAACACCAGAGTATGCTCACCGCCATAGGATGATAGAGATAAGTAATGAGAAAGGCGCTCATTCCTATAGCGTTGATTGCCTTAATTGCAGTGGTTGTAGTTGCTATTGTTGACGTTATTGGCTTGTTTGAGCCAGAGGTATTTCCCACTCCTACAGCAACACCTACATCTACGCCGATACCGACAGTGCAGCCGCCTTCAGTTGAACTTAAAGTTCACTTTATCGATGTGGGCCAAGGTGACGCCATCCTAATTGATTTAGACGAGACAGAGGTCCTCATCGATGGGGGTGGCAGGTCACTTGGTGTTACAGCATATCTAGAGTCCCATGTGAGTGGTAGCCTTGAAGTGATGATAGCCACTCATCCCCATGCTGACCATATAGGCGGGCTTATTGAAGTCCTAGATGATTTCGACGTCAAAGAAATCTGGCTTAATGGTGATACTTCTACCTCCAACACCTATAGCGATTTCATGGCCAAAGTCAATGCTGAAGGTGCAGAAGTCAGCGAAGCCAGGAGGGGAGACACCATTGTGGTGGATAGCTTGGTGTTCCATGTACTACATCCAATTGCGCCTTTAGTTAGCGATATAAACGACAACTCCACAGTGGTCATGTTGAGCTATGGCGAAATAGACTTCTTATTTACTGGGGATGCTACGACAGAATCCGAGAATAGCATGATAGCGGATGGGGTGCTCGCAGACATAGAAATCCTTAAGGTCGGCCATCACGGTTCACGATATTCCTCCTCACAAGCATTCCTGGATATTGTTGGGCCAGAAGTCGCTATCTATATGGCTGGTGCTAATAATCGATATGGGCACCCACATGAAGCAACAATCTCAGCTTTGGAGGATATTGGAGCTGAGGTTTATGGAACAGACGTTTGTGGCACTATCATTGTGGTGACCGATGGAAATGAATATACATTAATCAGAATGTACTCCTCACCCTAGTGGTGCCTTATAATTCAGCCATTATGGAATGTAGCGGTTATCCTAGGATGGCAATTGGCTAGAATGTATACCTCCTGAGAGGTATTAGAAAACAAATGAAAAACATAATAGCCTACGCATCATTGACGGTAACTTCGATTGTTTTATTATATTTACTGACACAGATATGGATACATGATTCTTTTTATATATACGAAGATAATATGGCTATAAGAGTAACAGAAACAATATTGTTGTTTGTTCTGACTTGTTTTGGTTTGGTAGGATTGATTGGTCTGCTAAGAAGATAAACTATAGCTGAGGAACAACTTAGGGGTAATGGTGGACATTTTAGGAGCATATAGGTGATAATTGGGTTGCCTGGACTAGGGGAAAGCATTGGCAGGACGCAGGTTAAGCCCAGAACAGAAATGGGAGCTAATACAAGAGGGGATCACTAATCCCGGGATGGTGTCAGCAATGTGCCGAAAACATGGGGTATCCCCAAGCGCCTTCTATCGCTGGAAGTGGGAGCTCTATTTCGACTCAGAGACAAGAGAAGATGCTGTTCAGAAGTTTATTGTAGTCAACTGCAAGCGGTCATTACCCACGAGGGCCGAGCGTTGCCTTCGTCAGGTTTTGTATCGCTTGCCTCCGAGAGAAGCTATGACAATTCTGGAAAACCCTTATATTTTGGTCATTTATGTTGATTCGTTCTCTACCCGTGCTCATCCAATACAATGCCCTCCCCATCACGAAATGGTAGAAAATTGGCTTCACATAGTCACGCTTACTAATGAACTAGAACTAATGCCTAACGAAGCATTGGTTGGGGCGATAGCTCACGAGCTTGCTCATGTTTATCTAATGCATGACGCACCTCCCCTCGACTGCCAAGACAAAGAGGAATTCATGCGGGAAGAAAACAGGCGTGAAGAAGAAGCCAATAACTTGGCAAAGAAGTGGGGCTTCACGAAGGAAATCGAAGCTCTTCGGCAATGGGGACGTAGCCAAGCGTCTGGGGCAGATTGAATTGCAGTCTCCCGTTGAACCAAAGTCCAGAATGTTCAACTAGCTTGTCTTCCCCAAGAGGCAAGTCTTCCATTAAAAGTTCCCCCTTTTGACCTTCGAAAGCCCTTACAATTCTCTAGGAGTGCCGCTGTTTTGCTAACATTTTGCTAACATACTGGTTAGCACCCCCGAGCACAGTGTGACACAGCCAGATATAAATGTAGTTAGCGTCACCAACAGGATAGCACAAAATCGTATCTGGGAAGACTAAGTGGCATACCTACTGACGCTTTTCGAGAGCGGCACCATCAACCACTCGGACACCTCTCCTAGCTATGAATTATACCCCAAATCCAGCCATTAAGGCAAAATTGCAAACATTTCTACTGACGAACCCCGATCGGCGGCATGGCCATAGCAATATCCTGTAGCCCTTCCTCGAAGCGGCGTGCCGCGGCCTCCTGGAGCCCGGGCAGGATATGGGAATAGGTATCCAGGGTTATTGCGACTGAGCTATGGCCGAGGCGCTTCGATACCACCTGTGGGTGGATCCAGTGCTGTAGCATCAGAGTGGCGTGAGTATGCCGCAGGTCGTGGAGCAGAGCACCATTTAGTCCAAGCGACTCAGCTATTGTCTTGAAGGCCCTTGTAACAGAGGCAGGCCGAAACGGTGCCCCATCGGAGTGTGAGAACACGAGATCTGTTGGTGCCAGAGGCTCCCCAAGGAGGTTTCGGGCATCCTGTTGCATTGTAGGATACTCTCGAAGCAGGATTGCCAATGATGGCGATAGTGCTATCTGGCGGCGACCCAGGCGGCTGATATCACCTGGTGGGAGAACGACGGCAGCCAAAACTTCACCGAGCACGCGATAGAGAGTTCTTTTAATGGCGCCCGCAGTGTTTATGCCGCCGATGTTGATGGCGACGGCGACATCGATGTCATCGGGGCGGCGTTTTTGGACGATGACATCACTTGGTGGGAGAACCTAGGCCCGCGTCCCGGATGGCCTGCTGCGGGTCGTGGAGTGCCAGTCTTCCCCAGCCTATACGGCCGGCATAGCGGCTGCCCTCGGGGTGGGCGTTTTAGTGTACCTGCTCCGCAGAAGGCTTAAACACCAAGAATGGCTAAATTAACGGTGAGCATCTTCCAGGGTGGACACAAACGTCCACCCCTACTTTTTTACAAGATGTTTGGTCTGTTGTAAACATGCCATCCTGAATGCAATCTCCATCTAACCGTCTAACTACTCCGTAAACTCACAACGCTTCCATATGCAATCTACCGCAATGCTGCCTTTGCTACAAAAAGCATACTAGTCACTTTGTAACAGGCATACATATACTGGTTATTGCCCATAGCCGAATACCACCATCCTGCATACAGCCAACCCGCATCCCCGATCCTGACGGCCCATTCCCGCGCTCCGCTGACTTGGGGGATTTTTTGCAAAATAAGAGATTATGGTGTATACTTAACTAAGTGGTTCCGGTCTAGGTTATCTGATCCTCGGTAAAATTTGCCTCATATTTACTCCAGCGTTGGATGACCAAAACTCTAGCCAACTACTAAGAAGAGAGGAGGTCATCCGATGAGTTTTGTGGACAAGTCTCTACAATGTTCTGATTGTGGTGCTACGTTCACCTTCACTGCCGGCGAACAGGAATTCCATGAAGCCAAGGGATTCACTAATGAGCCCCGACGCTGCCCATCCTGCCGCCAGGCAAAAAGGGCACAGCGCAACGGCTCTGGCGAGTTTGGTGGCTCCAGATCCAACCGCCAAATGTTCCCTGCGGTGTGTGCTGAATGTGGTATAGACACGCAGGTACCATTCGAGCCACGAGAAGACAGACCAGTGTATTGCAGCCGTTGTTATGACAAAGTCAGAGTGAACAGTCGCTGGTAATTTAACGGCAACTAGACATCGGAGGCCGGGATTATTGCTGGCCTCCGATCGTTCTAAGTCTGTTGCATGGGGTTACACGTAAACTTCTATTGAGGGAAAGGAGGAGCCTCGTGAAAATATATGTGGGCAATCTTTCACGTGATGTAACTGAATCCGAATTGCAGCACGAATTTGAGGCTTTCGGGAAGGTAGACTCGGTTAGCATCGTCATGGACAAGTACAGTGGCCAGCCCAGAGGCTTTGGATTTGTCGAGATGCCAACAAAGGCTGAGGGCCAGGCTGCGATTGAGGGTCTCAAGGGCAAGGTGTTGAATCAGCGGACAATTGTGGTCAACGAAGCGCGGCCTCGGTCTGAGGGCGATAGGGGTGGTAGGCCCTATGATGGCGGAAGAGGTGGGGGTTTCGGTGGCCGTGGAAAACCTAGAAGATACTAACTCCATCCAGTGGATCAGCCCGCTACCGCGGCACGACCGGTGCACCCCCTCTATCTCGCAGATTTACGGAAGATCGCACTGATCGACGGGGCTATGCTCGTCATCCTAGAATGTAGGAAGGTATGAACCTTTTCAACTTACGTTGTTACTGTCTAGCTGGCGATGGGCTGGTTTCCGACATCTGGGACTCACCCATTCTCACGCCCTGTATACATCATTGGATTATTGAAGGACAGAATGATGGTCAGGCTTTAGGTATTTGCAAGAAGTGTGGTAAGCATAAAGTTTTTAGACCTTCTTATAATAATTTTAATAATCAGTCGCCAAGAAGGGGAAGGCCTAGGAAATAGCTCCCTTCTGTTATTACCCCCCAGCAACATTACTTGACCAAACCGTTTTTACCCTCAGGCAACACGCAAGGGAATCCTAAAACTACTATCTTCATTGATTTAGGCATATACCCGCTTTAGACGTACCGCAACCGATGCAACAAGAGTGCCTACTTGACAGACAAAGCTACCCGGAGTATGCTCACCACCACACGACTACTGAGGGAGACAGTGATAATGGCAAGGATTACCGTAATACTTCTCTTGGGCATCCTATTGGTATCGGGATTCGCCTGTGGGGGAGACGGAGAGCCGACACCGGCACCAACACCCACTCCCACAACTACGCCTACGCCGACTCCAACGCGTGAACCGGGAGTGATATACATAACGGCCGAAAGACTATGCGACGATTATGATAAAAATAAAGTAGCTGCAGACCATGAGTATAAAGGGAAGATTCTTGAGGTATCTGGTAAAGTAAAAGAGATAGCCAGAGACCCATTAAATGATATGGCCTACCTTACACTGAACTGCGGCCGCTACCTTTTACTGGACTGCCGATTTCTTCCTAGTACCCGTGTCTGGTGTTACTTTGACAGAGCCGATGAATCTCTGTTTACACCAATAGAGATAGGAGATATTGTATCAGTTCGTGGTGAATGCAGGGGTTATATTCGGTTCCACCCACAGCTAGAACATTGCGCCTCGATTCAATTTATTGATTGAATGTGGGCGATGATAGCTGGTGTTTCATTATTACCGCTGTCTAGCTCCTATCTGGACTACCAGGCGGATTTGGAAGAGCGATGAAGATCATTCTCATTTTGATAATGATTATCGTCTTATGTGCTGTAGCTGTGTTTGCTGTAATTTTTATTGCAGGCGAGTTTGAAAAAGAGCCAAGTCCTACCCCGACCCTAACTCTAACCCCAACTCCAACTCCGACCCCTACACCGACTCCAACACGTGAACCGGGAGTGATATACATAACAGCCGAAAGACTGTGCGACGATTACGACGAAAGTGAAATATCTGCAGACCACATATATAAAGGGAAGATTCTTGAGGTATCTGGTGAAATAGACCAGATAGAGAGGGATCCTATAACTGGTAATCTCTACCTTACACTGGATTGCGGGTTTTTCCCCTGGGACCGTGTTTGGTGTTACTTTGATAAGGCGGATGAGTCTCTGCTTATACCTGTCGAGATAGAAGATATTGTATCAGTTCGTGGTGAATGCACTGGCTTTGTTCTGTTTCGCCCACAGCTAGAGCATTGCACATCGGTTCAATTGCTTTGGTGAACGTGGGCGATGATCTCTGTTATTTCATTATTACCGCTGCCTACTGCTCCTATCTGGATAACCAGGCTGATTTGGAGTGGGCAACCCCGAAATACCCCAGGCTTGCAGCCAGCCAACCCCATTCTTCCCTCTAAGGCTGCAAACATTTTACAAACATACTGGTTAGCACGGGGCAGCACAGGATATCATCAATAGATACGAAATCGGGGCTGGCGGCAGACGGGATGACACTAAATCGTATCTGAGTTTATGGGGCGGGACGAACGGTATCGAATTTAGAGGGCGGCACCACAAATCACTCGGACACCTCTCCCTCGCTATTATACAAAAGCTGCTGCCGAAACGAAAGCCTACGTACTGGTTCGGGCGATCAGTGACACAGCGCCCCTTGCCCATTGTCCTTGTCTTTGCCAGCCAAAATGAAGCAATCTCATCCTTGCGCCTTCCCGCCTTGTGTCTGTGATTGTTACCCCCCCTAGGCCGAGGCTGACAGGTCAGCCGACACTTCGGCCTAGGTCGGGGTCCTCGCAATGACAATGTTTCGCTCGGGACAAGCCTCGCAATGGCTGGTGAAAAAGTGACTTACAATGACGGTATGGTTTTACCCTTCTAGCTGAACGAGATCGGCCTTCGTTTGTGAATTCGGCCGAAGCTATGCTATAATCGCTCGAAGTTATCGGTTTAAGGGAAGCAGAGATTGCTTTTAGTTTGGACTGAATTCCTCATCTGTGTCCTGATAATCCTCTTCTTCGGAGCGAAACTATCGCGCTACGGAGATAAAATCGCTGAAAAAACGGGGTTGAGTGGGATATGGATTGGGCTTCTGCTCCTGGCTGCGGTAACATCTTTGCCTGAGTTAATAACAGGTATTGGCGCTGTAACGTTGGTCGGGGGTGGGGAGGGGGCCAATCTAGCCTTGGGAGCCGTCTTTGGCTCGAACCTATTCAACCTCCTCATCATCGCCCTGATAGATACAATGTATCGCTCCGGGCCGGTGCTGAGCGTGGCAAGTCGCGGACAGTTGCTACTGGCAGCCCTGGGTATATTGCTTATCGCCTTTGCCGGGGGTAGCATCCTCCTCGGTACTGAGGTCTGGGACGGGGTGATAGGTTGGGTGAGCATCTACAGTGTGGTGCTTGTCCTGTTGTATCTGTGGGGTTCGGGAAGGATTTTTAGGCGGGAGCAGCGGCAGCCGGAGGCTAGGGCGCTTCGTTATGAGAGTACCTCGCCACGGCGGGCATACCTGGGCTTCGCTATCGCGGCGCTGGCTATAGTTGGAGCTGGAATATGGCTGGCGCTCATCGGGGAGGAGATAGCTGCTGGCACCGGCTGGGATACCACCTTTGTCGGCAGCCTTTTCCTTGCTGCCACCACCTCCCTGCCCGAGCTTGTAGTTAGCATCGCCGCATTGCGGATTGGCGCAACGGATATGGCAATCGCAAATATGCTTGGCAGCAATATGTTCAACATGGGCATCGTGATCGCCGGGGACGACCTTTTTTATCGTAGCGGCTCAATATTTTCCGCAGCCTCATCGGGCCATGTTTTCAGTGCTGCCATCGCCATCCTGATGACCCTTATCGTTATTGCCGGACTTATCTTTCGCACCAGGCGAAAAACGCCACTCAGGATGAGTTGGTATTCAGTGGCCTTGATAGTTATTTACCTGGGAGGAGCCTATGCCCTATTTACCGCGCCCTGGGGGTGAACGGGGCATTGTCTTGGTGTCACTTTTGTAGTATGTTAAGCGAGCGGGCTCTAGATGTATCGTTTGGGAGGAGGATTCGAAATGACTAAAAAAGTCAGTGAACTCATGATCGAGAAATTTATTAAAGTGAGTGAAGAGGATCAAATATTTGAGGTCGTGAGCAAAGTTGCTCAGGATCGCGAAACATTGCTTGCCTGTGTGTTAGACAAGAATAATAGATTAAAAGGCATCATCACCCCCAGGGAATTGTTAAAGGCGGCAGAGGTAAGTGAGTATGGTCGTGTCAGACACCCATTCTTTTCGGGACGGGAGGCGCTGCACTTACTGACCTCACGGTATGCGCGTGATATTATGAGCGCTCCCATCAGCGTTAAACCTGATGATGAGGTGCAAACGGCGATAGACCTCATGCTCGATTGTGGCTTCTATGAGGTTCCGGTGGTAGATAATAAGGGGAGGGTAATCGGGGAGATAAACTATTTCGGCGTAATCACCGGCTCCATTGAGCATCGTAAGAGAGAATAGGGAATGGAACTTGAGATATATTTCAAGTTCATATTGAGCTTCGCTTTGATTCTGATCGCCGCCAGGCTTGGCGGCGAATTTGCGGAACGTTACCTCAAGCAGCCAGCAGTTCTCGGGGAACTGGTGGCTGGTATTGCTATCTCCCCCTTCGCCTTGGGTGGGCTTATCTTCGGGGATGATCCCATAATCCTGAACTTCGCTACTATCAGCGGTCAGTTTGTTGGGACCGGAGAGACCATCTCTAACTTTCATGTCATGGAGATCATTTCTCAGATAGCCGTGATCGCTCTATTATTCGTGGCCGGCGTGGAGACCAATGTCAGGGATTTTGTAAGGCAAGGGAAAACCGGGACCCTGGTAGCGGTGGGTGGGGTGATTCTGCCCTTTGTCTTCGGCTATCTCATCACCATGCTCTTTTACCCCGATGGCCCTTCAACAGCGTGGCTATTCATGGGGGCGGTGCTGGTAGCTACCAGCATCGGGATAACAGTGCGGATATTAATGGATATGGGGAGACTTAATACCCGGGCGGGGACAATCATACTGGTGGCTGCCGTTATCGATGACATCATTGGCATTATCGTTCTCTCCGTCATCGCTTCGATAGCAGAGACCGGCTCAGTTGAAGCCTTGCATATTGTTCGCATTACCATGATCGGCTTTGCTGTCTGGTTTGCCTTGCTTATGATTGGAGTCAAGTTCTGTGGGTATATATCGAAGATATTCCTGAGTCCGTTCAAAAGGTCGGGAACCATGCCCATCGTGGCCATTCTCATAGGCTTTCTCATTGCTTATCTGGTTACGCTGGTGGACTTACACCCGGTGGTGGGGGCATACGTGGCCGGGCTGATGTTCGCCGCCTGTGGGGAAAAAGAGGAGATAATAGAGAAAACGAGGCCAATCATGCTATTCCTGGCCCCCTTCTTCTTCTGCTACTTAGGGATGCAGGTCGATATGCCTCTTCTGGTCTCGGCAGCCTTGATCGCCTTTATACTGATCGTATTAGCTACAGTGGGGAAGGTGGTCGGTTGCTATCTGCCGGCCAAGTTTGTGGGGAGGCTCTCTCACAGCGAGGCGATGATCGTGGGTGTGGGGATGGTGCCCCGTGGCGAAGTGGGATTGATCATTGCTGGTGTGGCCCTGTTGATCCCCGGAGCACTGGGAACCGGGGATATGGTAAGCCAGCTGTTTGGCGCTGCGGTGGCGGTGAGCCTGATCACCACGCTGATCACTCCATCGATGCTGAAGCCTTTCTTCAGGAGGGCGTCAGCGAAAACCTGACCCCGCCTTGCCACAAGCGCTGTAAATGCAGTATGATAAAGATAGCCCCTGTAGCTCAGAGGATAGAGCACCAGCCTCCGGAGCTGGGGGCGAGCGTTCGAGTCGCTCCAGGGGCGCTATGCTCAAATGGGTTGTAAGGGAGACACAGTATTGACAGTGGCCAGGTACCCCATGATAGGGGGTAGAGAACCTAGCCAAGAAGGAGGTTAAGGATGTTTATGCTACTGGCTGCGCTTTTGTCTTCCATAGAGATCGTTGGCATGTTGCTGATTTCTATGTTTTCGCTGGTATCGGTGGTATTGTGGGCGGCTGCAACATTCATTGTAGGTGCAGGCGGCGTGTCATTACTACTGTTATGAGGGAGTATACTGCTACTCTATCTACATTCAAAAGGAGCTAGATACTATCTGGTTGTTCGCTCAGCAGAACGAGGCCACCATAACTCTCGAAGGTGGCTTGAACCCTACCGTTTCGCCAGTAGGGGGAGGATGAAATGGGGGGTTCTGGATTGATCAAATTGGCACGCTGATCATAGTTGTCGGCGTCTTTTTGCTTTGCAAATAGTATGGGCGATATCAGCATTAACATTGCTGCTGTCACTGCTAGCGTTGCAGGCTTTTAAGTCATCTTTCTGTTGGTCATAAGGGATATTAAATGGGTGATGTTACCGAGGTTCGCTGGCATGGTCGCGGAGGGCAGGGCGCGGTTACCGCCAGTGAAATCCTTGCCGAGGCTGCACTTGAAGAGGGTAAATATTTTCAGGCCTTCCCTGATTATGGTCCCGAGCGCATGGGGGCACCGATCAGGGCCTACACCAGGATAAGCTCCTCCCCAATCAGGCAGCACTGTCAGATCACCCAGCCTGATGCTGTGGTGGTGCTTGACCCCACACTAATCGGTGTCGTTGATTTCACCGATGGGATCAAGGAGGGAGGGGTACTGGTGGTTAATACCTCCCTCTCTCCGGCGGAGATTAAGAATCAGTTGGGGTTTGACCGGGGGAAGGTGTTTACCGTCGATGCCACCCGCATTGCCTTGGATACGATAGGGCGAAATATTCCCAATACCACCATAATCGGCGCTCTGCTCAAGGCTCTGGAGGTGGTGAGCAAGGAAAGCGTCCGCGAGGAGATTGGGAAGCGCCTGGGAGCAAGGGGGGGCAAAGAGATGGCCGAGGCCAATATTCAGGCCTTCGAGCGAGCCTATAATGAGGTAACAGAGGCGTAGCAATGGCGCGTGATCCTGCTAACACAATCTCCATTTCCAGCCTTTTGAAACTCAAGGGCTGGCGAGAGATCCCAATCGGCGGGGTAATCACCGACGTAGGAAACTCCGAGGAATATCAGACCGGGGGCTGGCGCTCTTTTCGCCCGATATGGGATGAGAGTAAGTGTAATAACTGCAAGGTCTGCTGGATTTACTGCCCTGATGGCTCGATCCAGGTACGGGATGGGGTCGTCGCAGGAATCGATCTTAACCATTGCAAGGGGTGTGGTATCTGTGCCAAGGAGTGCCCGCAGGGGGCGATGGAGATGGTTGAGGAGTCTAAGGCAGAGGAGAAGGTGAAGCGATGACATTGCAGAAGGTGCGGGGCACCCCCGTTGCTCTCGAGGGCGATCGGGCGGTGGCGGAGGCCATGCGGCAGATGAACCCCGAGGTGGTCGCTGCCTATCCGATCACTCCACAAACGGAGATTGTGATGCGCTTTAGCGACTTTGTGGCCAGCGGTGAGGTGGAAACCGAGTTTATCCCCGTGGAGAGCGAGCATGCGTCGATGAGCGCGTGCATTGGTGCCTGTGCTGCTGGAGGGCGCGTCCAGACGGCAAGCTCGGGTGCGGGGATAGCCCTCATGTGGGAGGTGCTCTGGGTGGCTTCCGGGTCACGTCTGCCCATCGTGATGCACGTGGTTAACCGCTCTCTATCGGCTCCGCTAAATATCCACTGCGACCATTCCGATTCCATGGGCATGCGCGACGCCGGGTGGGTCCAGCTTTACGATGAGGACGTGCAGGAGGCCTATGATAACGCGATTCAGGTGGTACGAATCGCCGAGCACCCCGATGTTATGCTCCCCGCCCTCCACGCGCTCGACGGCTTTATCCTGGGACACAGCGTAGAGAGACTGGAGCTGCTGCCCGATGAGGCGGTTCGGGAGTTTATCGGCACTTACAGACCGGCTTATCCCCTTCTAGATGTGGATCATCCAGTCACCTATGGCCCCATGGACCTCCAGGATTACTTCTTTGAGCACAAGCGCCAGCAGGCGGAGGCGATGGTGCACGCGCTTGACGTCGTAGCCCAGGTTGGTGAGGAGTACGGCGAGCTTACCGGCCGTTATCACGGTTTGATCGAGGGGTACCGTCTGGAGGATGCCGATTACGTTACCATGGCGCTTGGCTCCACCGTGGGAACCATCAAAACCGCTGTCGACCAGATGCGAGACCAGGGGATCAAGGCAGGCCTGCTAAAGATCCGCTGCTTCAGGCCATTCCCCGCGGCAGCGGTGGCCCAGGCACTGGGTGATAAAAAGGCGATAGCGGTGCTCGACCGCTCCCTCTCTTTCGGCGCTCAGGTCAACCCGCTTTGCCTCGAGGTCCATGCCGCCCTTTCCACCCATGGCTTCGCTCCCAAGCTGGTTAATTACGTTTACGGTCTGGGGGGACGGGACACGGTTCCTGCCCAGATCTGCGAGATATATCAGGAGCTTATCAGGATCGACAGGGAAGGGGTCACCGGACCACCCCTGCGATATCTAGCGGTGAGGGATTAGGAGTTTGGGATGGTGCTTAATTTAGAGCCTATTAGCGCAGAGCGAGACTTACTGGCCCCCGGCCACCGGCTGTGTGCCGGTTGTGCCGAGACCATCGTGGTACGCCAGATACTGCATGCCGTGGGCGAGCCGGTAATCGTTGCCTCCTCTACCGGGTGCCTGGAGGTGGCCACATCGCCCTACCCCTATACCTCGTGGCGCGTCCCTTGGATACACAGTGCTTTTGAGAACGCTTCTTCCACCATCTCCGGCGTGGAGACGATGTACCGCGCCCTGGTGAAGCGGGGAAAGATCGAGGATAAGGGTCTCAAGTTTGTTGTCTTCGCCGGGGACGGTGCCACCTATGATATCGGCCTCCAGTTCATCAGTGGCGCATTTGAGCGGGGACACAGATTCCTGTACGTGTGCCTCAACAACGAGGCCTATATGAACACCGGCATCCAGCGCTCCAGCGCCACCCCTTTCGGTGCCTGGACAACAACTTCCCCGGTGGGCAAGAAGATTCCCGGTAAGATGGAGAACCGCAAGGATATCACGGCGATATTCGCCGCACACGACATCCCCTTCGTGGCCCAGGCGGCGCCACATGCCTGGCGCGACCTGATGTCCAAGGCCAAGAGGGCTATTGACGCCGACGGACCCTCTTTCATAAACGTTATTGTTCCCTGCCAGAGAGGCTGGCGCTACGCACCGGGCGATACCATAGAGCTCTCCAGGCTCGCCGTCGATACCTGTGTCTGGTCTCTGTACGAGGTGGTCGATGGCGAGTGGCGGCTGAACTACCGCCCTGACCCCAAGAGGCCGGTTGCCGACTGGCTCAAGTCCCAGGGCAGGTTCCAGCACCTGCTCAAGCCGGAGAACAAGCACCTGGTCGATATCCTGCAGGCAGAGGTTGACCGGCAGTGGGCCAGGCTACTGGAGCGCTGCAAGGCTTCCTAGGAGCCTCCCTCGTCCCGTTCAGATAGATAGTTGACACTTGGTATCGTGGATTTCGCTTCACTTATCATTGCGAGACACTTTGCGATAAATCAACCGCGGGGACAATTGGAGTAGAACACATCCGTGCTACACCATAGGTTCTATGATCCCCTCTGGCGGGGCAGAAATACATCTCAGGGCGGGGGGGGGGTGGAAAATAGCCAATCTGTCATTGCGAGCCGAAGACACGGCAATCTCATTGTTTCGCCACCACCCCCTGGATTGCTTCGTTGCTAAAGCTCCTCGCAATGACAGGGACAAGGGCAAGAGGTGCAGTGTCACTCATAACCTGGACGAGCGCACTTCCTTGACCTTTCTCTGACCATTTGCTATATTTCACGTACGGGGTGTGGCGCAGTGGATAGCGCGCATGGTTTGGGACCATGAGGTCGGCGGTTCAAGTCCGCCCACCCCGACCATAGATAGGAAAATCGAGGTGCCGCGCACATGGTCTCTACTAGGGCCTAAATCTGAATAAATAGGGAAGAACGCACATGGTCTTCCCGCGGCGGATTCGCAATTGAGCCAAGACAAAGGACACTAAACTCCAGGCATTGTCAGCATTGCCAGGGATATCCCTTCAGGTCCCTGGTCAAAGGGTATCTTCTGACCCACCGTACGGAGGGTAGCAGCACCCACACGGTAGCTTAATTCAAAGGTACCCTCGGCCGCTTTCTCTGGCATACGAACGGGTGGCATGTTGCTTTCTGGAGAGTGTCCTCCACTATGTGTTATTCACCAGATTGGGCTACGTTGCGGGGGCTAAAGATGCTTTAAACCGAAACTATCTCATATTTCAATGTGCCAACACCCAGTTTCTCTGCTGTTGTCAGCTGGACCGAGCTATCTGTCCGGTGTATCTTTCCCAGTAGATCGGGAGGCATTGCTGAGGTGGAACCGGGGATGATGGGAGCTCGGTCAATCAGATCGAGAGATGCCTTATCAGCGGCTACCGGGTCAAATGAAAACACGATACCTATATCCTGGACAATAGGCTCTCCTGACGGTGCGGCACAATCGCAATGGGGGACAACATCCTGGATAAAGTTTACAAAACCAATCCTTCCCTTGTATCCCCCCAATACAGCACTGGCCGCGTGAGCCATGTAAACTTGGAGCTTTTCCTTTGACCCAGGGGGCCACACCCAACCATGTGAAGTGCACTTAAACAGGCATGTACCACAAGAGATGCATTCGCTCACCTCTCTCTTTACTCTCTCACTAACCAACTTTAGGGCACCGGTGGGACATTCGTCGACACACACACCACAGCCGTCGCAGGCGCTTTCGTTGAATTGCGGCATGTTTACTAAATGCTGGGCTCTCTTGGTCTCGGTCGATACACAGCCCATCCCCAGATTCTTAAGTGCACCGCCAAAACCGGTAAGATCATGGCCTTTTATGTGGGATAGAACTATTATACAAGCTGAGTCCCGCAGCAAAGAGGGGACCTTTGCTTGCCTGAGTTGACAGTCGCTGGTTCGATTTCTGATTGGTATTACCTCTTGCGTATCCTCGTCATCTGTTATTACTACGGGGGCATCCACGGTAGCTTCCACAAACCCGTTCTTAGCGGCTGTATTCAGGTATTTTTGCTTGGTATCCCTCTCGCCGGGGTAAGAGGCCACAGTATCGAAAAGGAAGGGTTTGCCGCCCCTGTTCCGGACAATATCAACTATCTTCCGCGCGAAAACTGACCTGATGTATCTTATGTTGCCCAGCTCTCCCATATGTAACTTAATGGCGACAGTTCCACCATTGGGTATCATCTCTTCGAATCCTGACCTGCCGAGAAGAGCATGGATGCCATCTAAAGGATTTGTACCTTCAGAGTAGTCGAAAAACAATACCTGCGACATAAATTCACTCAGTTTAATGGTGTAGCAAACTGACCGCCGAAAAGCTACCATGCTATTATAGCAACATTGGTGGAGGCTTGTCTCCTAAGGTACACCAAGCATCAAGTTGTGCAGTTGGAGCTAGTTTAGGTACAATTGGTATAAGGATGAAGGTGGGACGAAATACGAAAGTAGCTTCAGGTTTGGCTTCGACTTCTGGTTCCGAGGGCCACGCTATTTTCCCAGAAAGGAAGAATACATTCGGATGCTCGAAGACTATAAGAGGGGGACTTGAAGCCTAGTTGAGGGAGGTTGAGCGGGAAATCGAGGAACTGAAGGGGGAGGACTGATCACCCCCCGGTGTCTATAAGGTGGAACCAGAATGGGGATAGTTCATCAGCAACCGAGTGCCAGAGCTGTCACTACATGCCAACACTGTGGCAGGGAGTCATTCCTCATTTCTCAAGCCCTGGAACTTTGCCTGGATTGTATTCGCCAAGATTTTGATGCGGTTCTGCCTATCATAGAGAAGACACATATCGGGGCGAGGAAGCCATTTGACCTTCCCGGTCAGCCTCCTAAGGATGAGATTGGTCTGCGGTGCCGTATTTGTGCCAACGAGTGCCGTATCCCGGCAGAGGGCAGGGGCTATTGCGGACTGCGCATCAACACAGAAAATAGGCTCAAAGGTGCCAATGCAAGGAAAGGCAAGGTCAGTTGGTATTATGATGCCCTGCCCACCAACTGCGTCGCTGATTGGGTCTGTCCCGGTGGAACCGGGGCTGGTTATCCCCGGTTTGCCTATTCTCAAGGAGCTGAATATGGTTATAAGAACCTGGCCGTCTTTTATCAGGCCTGCTCCTTTGATTGCCTTTTCTGCCAGAACTGGGACTATCGTTACTCGGCAACTCAGCCGAGCAGGGTTGATGCCTTGGATCTGTCGCGAGCAGTCGATGATCGCACCGCCTGCATATGCTACTTTGGGGGCGACCCATCACCTCAATTACCCCATGCCATTCGCGCCTCCCGACTAGCTTTAGAAAGCAACAAGGGCAGGATTCTGCGCATCTGCTGGGAGAGCAATGGCTCAATGCATCCGGCATTATTAAGACAAGCGGCTGAGCTTTCTTTCAACTCCGGAGGTTGTATTAAGCTTGACCTTAAGGCCTGGAGTGAGGAACTGCACATTGCCCTCTGCGGTGTGAGCAATAAAAGGACGCTGGAAAACTTCACGATGCTGGCTGATTATGTCAAGAGAAGGCTCACGCCTCCCTTTTTAGTAGCCAGCACTCTACTCATCCCAGGATATATAGATAAGGAGGAAGTATCCAGGATCGCCGCCTTTATTTCCTCCCTTAGCACTGACATTCCTTATGCTCTCCTTGCCTTCCACCCCCGATTTATTATGAACGATCTGCCGCCTACCTCAAAAAGACATGCCCAGGAATGCCTGGCAGAGGCAAAGGCGCAGGGATTAACAAATGTGAGGTTGGGCAATATTCACCTGCTCGGTGATTACTACTGAACGAAGGCTGGGGTATAGATGAGCTGTGAACATGAACCAGTAGCAATTCTGTGAACGTTTTCTCGGTAGCCAATCTCTTTCCTGATCGATTATGCAGTTTGCGCGCCATCCCAGGGTATAAACCGGCTTTCCCAACCTGGAGCTTAGGGTTTGCCCCTTATTTTCTGGATGGGATATACCCTCAATTATCCTGCTTGTTTTGCCAATCCACGAGCCCGTAAATCGGCCACCGTTCTTTTTATTGCTTCTTCTCGACCAATAATCGGTTCATAGCTGAAATCTCGGGTTGCTTTGGCGTGGGTGAAAGAAAAGTCACGACAAGTCGCAGCCACGGTATAATTTGTTAGCAAAGGTGCCTTGTCACCCCTCTTTAGCTTGACCCACCATTCGGAGACCAAGGCAAACATTTTAGCCAGCCAGTATGGAATTCTTTTAGTGGGCATTTCGTAACCCAGTTTTTTACAAATATCATCATATACAAAGTCGAAAAAGTTGGTGGCATCATGATCGGCAATGAAATAACATTGTCCTTCTAACGGGGAACCCTTTTCAAGTTTTTCCGCAGCCAGGATATGTGCATAAGCAACATTTTCGACATAAACATGGCTAAAAATGGCAGTTCCATCACCCAGACGAGGAGGATTTCCCTTACGGACCGCCTTAATGACATTTGGCATTCGAACCCTGTCTCCGGGACCATAAATCCCTGCCGCTCGCAATGAACACGTGAGAAGCCCCTCTTTTCCGTTTGGACGCCCATTTGCAGCAATAACTTCTTTTTCAGCAATGGTTTTGGAGTTGGAGTAGGGATCGAGGTGTTTTTTGGGATATGGCGTAGTCTCATCAGCATAGTGAAGGTTATGCCCGTCAAAGACCACATCAATTGAGCTGGTATAGATTAACTTCTTTACCCCAAAATCAACACAAGCTTCAATGACGTAATGGTTGCCTTTGACATTAACGTCATATAGCAAATCTGGTTGCCTGGGATTCCAATCAATTATCGACACGGTCTGGAAAACGACATCGACACCGTTAACCGCTTTACGTATATCCTCCTCATTGCGGATATCACCAATGATTTGTTCCACTCTATCACCAGAAATGGGTCGTCGAACAAATACGCGAACTTTCTTACCACGAGCCAGGAGTTGTTCCAGAAGAGAACTGCCCAACAAACCGGTGACACCGAATAGTAGATATAATTCAGATTTTTCTTCTTCGACTGTATGATTATCTGTCATTGTACATTCTTGAGGAGAATAAGTCGTTTTCACCGCTTTTGTGGCGTGTTTCGTAGCTAAATTTAGGTTATCTCGCTTTCTTTTTTTATACCAAGCACTCCCTTCTTACTAAACCAAAAAGGCGTGCAGTGACCTTTCATGGCATCTCCAAGCCTGCCTTAGCTGGGGCTCGCGTGCGCGAAGAGTACATCGGGCTTCTTCGTTTGTCAGCTTGTGCAGCGTTGCAAACGGCGTGTAGGTAGAAAAGCTTGGAAATGGTGCTGCGATATACTCACTCTGTCAGCTTCAGGGATAGCTTGAAGTTCAATAAGACGCCACTGGGTTGAAATTTCGGGGATTATTAACCATTATTATTATATTGTCTGTGCCCTGCCTGAGAAGCGTGAGATACGCCCCCGTATCATGCCGATTGTATTCCCTGGTGTAATTATCAACTATTGTCCATCGCCTCGGCTTGGGCATCCCTCTTACCCCATACAGCTGATATCACTTTCAAATATCTTGCTCTAGATAGTAATAGGAAAGCAATAACGAGACTAATTGCCCAAGGAACAAAGCCTACTATTACCATAATCATGTGCACAAAAATACCTGCAATTCCTATGGTAAAGCTCGCTCCGCCTATAATAAGTATTATGGCGGCAATGTGGATATAACGCTTTGCTCCATCGCTAAGCGCAATTACTTGACCCTCTGTTAGCCCATCTTGACCGGCTTTACAATGCGGGCATGAGAAATCTTTGGTACTTATTTCACCATGACAAAATGGACATCGAAATCTACCGCGTATACGCATTGGCTCACTCCCTCTTTATTTACGACGACTTGGCTAATAACCTTTGAAAATATCAAGGGGGTCTACTTTCTCACCCTATCTACTTCATAAAACCCACTGTAGATTATCGTGTTCTGTGATAATACTCCGTGGATTCTTTGTTTGTCAATCCAGGTTGCATGTAGAGACCAGGACAGGCAGGAAAGCCTTGAACCGGTGCAGCGATATACTCGCTCTGTCAGCTTTAATGATAGCTCGAAGATCTATAAGACGCCATTGAGTTAAAAGACTGCCTTGTCTAGAAGTTGGAAGCTAACCACTATGGTTGCCCTGGAATGTAGAACCGCGTTACCGTGGCTGCGCTCATGGTAGTGTTCCAGTATACCAGACTCGTGATCCAGAAGTGGAGGGCGGCGTGGGCGCTCCTTCCGGCACAAACCCGCCGGTGAAACCAATTGCAGCAATCACAGTTACAGCAATAAGGAGGATAACTGTAATCATCTCAAGAATGATTCTCATTGTCTAGTGCACTTGAGGTATTTCGCAGTCGAGTCTCTTGTGGGTACGTGATACTACGTGGGTTTTTATCTGTTAAAATTTACAGCTTGTGTATGCCCCATATTCCTGAAGCGTTTCCCACATCGCCATGATATTCTCGGGCGGCACGTTGCTCAGGATATTGTGAACCGTAGCGAACACGAATCCGCCGCCGGGCATCAGGTCACTGATGTGGCGTTTAACATCCTCGCGCACCTCTTCAGGAGTATGATTCTCGTCGAAGGCACGCTGCGTGTCTACACCCCCACCCCAGAAATTTAGATCTCTGCCATATTCGCGTTTTAGCTCGGCTGAATCCATGCCAGCCGCGCTGACCTGCACCGGGTTGATGATATCCAGTCCGATCTCGATCAGGTCGGGGATGACTTTGCGAATAGAGCCGCATGAGTGCAAGAAGATTTTAGCACTGCTGCGAGAATGGACGAAATCAAACATCTCCTTGTGCAGCGGTTTAAGATACTTGCGATAAGAGCTGGGCGATATGAGCATATCGTTTTGCCCAGCGAAATCGTCAGCCAATTGAACCACATCGATCATGTCGCCCAGGATGTTGAACACCTTTTCCCAGTAGGCTAACTGCATATCCATAAAGCGGTGCAATATCTTCTGTGATAGCGCAGGATTGCCAATTAAATCAGAATAACCACGTTGGAAACCGCGTGTCCATAAGTACATCTCGAAAATGCCAGCCGAGATATTCCCCACGATCAAGGCCCGTTGTTCCTCTTCAAGCACCCTCTTGGCTGCCTCTCTGATGCCCGCGAAACGAGCCGGGTCAGCTGGATCGGGCAGTACGTAGCGGTCCACATCCCATTCGTCAATGTCGCCGCTCAGGGGATGATTGAACATGTCATAATACAAACCGCCGACATTGGGCATGCGCCATCCGATTCCATATTCGTCATAGAAATAGGCATACTTGCCACCTTCCATATCCTTGATCTCAATTTGGAAACTGGCGGAGGAGCGCGGCGAAACGTTCTCAACATCTACTCCTAGGCGATCCATCACGTCGTTATCGACTTGGGCCAACTGTTGAACGACATCCACTATGGTGGGCTCAATCCGCGGCAGTCCCAGGTAGTCGCGCAGCGCCCGATAGGCTTTCACATTGATTCCAGTCAGCACCGTACCACCCATATCAAATGGGATCCGGTCCGGTTCTTTATGGTTCAAAGCGGTAAGTACGCGTTCTCGTGAGTTCATTCTCTAGCTTTCCTATATTACCCACTATAAGAGCTTTCCGTGCCTAGTCATCCTTTCAGGATCAGTTCAGTCATTCGCTTATGCCATCCAACATCAGCCCACATCCCTTCAAAGTGGGGCTGGCAGAAGTTGCTGGTGCAGATTCCCTTCCATCCCCTCTCAGATGCCATGCGAACTCCCTGTTCGGCGATATCTTTGACCCAATCCCACTCCCCACCGGTGCCACCTGGCGTGACGTCATCATAGTTAATTGGCCCCCAAGCTTCGGTGGTGAAGAGAGGAAGGTTGTTATCCCCGCCCCATTCTGCCCAGAAGTCAATTCGTTCTTCAAGCATCCTGATGTATTCCTCGCGGTGTTTCGGATATAGCTTGGCCATGCGCCTGGCGTGAATCTTTACGTTTTTCGGATACTTGGGAAATCCGATGTGTGTTAGAAACTGCCCGGTTCTCAACAACCATTTCATGTAGTCAGATACCCAGATGTGCACCTCGGCAACATCAAATGCTCTCACGTCAATCTGTTGCATCTGCCGAGAACCTAGCGGTGCAAATGAAAACGTGTATTTTAGATCAGGATATTTCTCACGCAACGGTGTGATTGCACCATCGAAATAGTTATTCATTCGTTGCTTCACTCTGTCATCCCACTTTTTATACATATTGCACAACATCCACAGATCTCCGAGTCGTTTGGACCGGAATATATCGGCGTAGGGACCTGGCGCCCACCTGCTCACCGGAAACTCATTACAAACATCAACCCATACAATGCGGTCATGCAATCCTGCTTCATTGAGTAGATCAAGTGTCTCCAGCCATATGCGGGCATAGTCTCCCGGCGATTGAATCATGTGAACGCGACCCAGAGTATCGCGGTTGTACCACGACGATAGCCCTACATAGATACCTCGCTCAGTAGCCTTACCGATAAACTCGGTCAGAGCTGGGTGCGGCTCGACCTGGACAGGTTCGTGATTTCCCCACATGAAACTACTTCCCTGTGGCAGTACCGTGAACCGTTCCACGAGCTTGCCATCCGGCCCTTTGGCAATAAAGTGTGGAAAGGCATCTATGCGGACGCAGTTATAGCCACGTTCCGCTAGCTCATCGAGCACCTTGTCCCAATCAGCATATTCTGCTTCGTTGCCCGCCCGGCGGACAAGCCAGGAGAAATCCCACATGGCGACAGCATACTTCGCTTCAAGATTGAATCCGGTCGTCTTTGACATTATGGACCTCCTTCTGCCTCGAGTATTACGTTACCCGCCCAGCCCATTCTGCTTAGAGGTTATCATGCCTCTCCTCCAGCAGGCGGTTGAAACTGGGGCTTGCTGCCGCCACCTCAGGGCATTCTCGAGTCTAGGCATCTTATGGAAGGTCTGCTGGACCTCCACCAGTCTGAAATGGCTGAAACAATCTTTCATGCCGCGGGGGAAACCGCAGCAGCCAACCTTATCCCTTGGCAATTGTTTCATCTTCCTCCCCGATTACAGGAATCCCCTCCCCGCAATTAGGACAACGTTTATCTGGGCTGATGTTATATTTGGTGATACTGAAACCATGACGCTCAATCAAGGATTTCCTGCAACCAGGGCAGTAGGTATTCTCATAAGGATGTCCAGTAACATTCCCGATATACACGAACTTAAGTCCCTCTGCCATACCTATATCCCTTGCTTTGGCCAGAGTGCTCACCGGTGTTGGCGGAACATAAGACTCGGCTCTAAACTTGTATGCCGGATAATAGCCGGTCAGGTGCCAGGGGGTGTCATCGCCCAGTTCCCCTTTGATTCTTCGGGCAATCCACCCTAACCCATCCTCAGTGTCATTTACGCCAGGTATAGCCAGTGTGGTGAGTTCAACCCACAACCCGTATCCTTTTGCCAAAACGGCGTTCCTCCACACCACGTTTACATCAGCAGTACAAAACCTTCTGACGGCTTCAGCCTCACCCTTTATATCGATGTTCATTGCGCCCAGGCCATGAGCAACCAGCATTTCCAGCGCCTGCCTGGTCATGTAGCCGTTGGTAACATAGGTATTGTAATAGCCTTCCTCCCTGGCCAGTTCAAAGATGTCCAGAGAATACTCAAGGAGCAAGGTCGGCTCATTAAAGGAGACACTGGTACCCCGGCAATGGTATTTCCTTATCAGTTCAATAAATGCCGCCGGACTTATATACTGGCCCTGGCCTATGTTCTGAGGTGATTTGCTTATATCATAGTTTTGACACCAGGGACAACTGAAGTTACACGACCAGCTGCCGATAGTTAAGGCTTTTGTTCCCGGATAGAAGTGAAAGAAGGGCTTCTTTTCAATAGGGTTAGCACTGATGGAGGAGATATCGCCGTACTCAAGGGTGTAAAGATGTCCGCCAATGTTCCTGCGGGTAGCACAGAAGCCTGTCTCTCCTTCAGGGATCAGGCAGCTTCTCTCACAGGTATGGCACTGCACCTTGTCTCCAAGAGATTCATAAAACAGAGCTTCTCTGACGCGGTCTTCAACCATCATGGAACACCCGGCTATAGTCTCTGATTGATCTTCTCCTGGCAGAAGGAGCAAAAATTCCGTCCTTTCAAATCAGTATCAGGCAGGCTGTTAGAAAAATGCATCACACAGCTAGGATCGGGGCAGTGCCCGAGTCCATAGGTGTGTCCTAACTCGTGAACTGCTTCCTTAAGTGCCCGCTGCCGGAAGAGGTCTTCATCCCGGTGAAGGCCATAGAACTCTTGCCTTAAGCGCTTTAAGGAGATGAGAGCTCTCCTCCCACTAATATCTGCCTGTCCAAAGACGAAATTAAGTCCGGGAGCAAAGATATCGACGTCAACCACCCCGAGGGCTCTGTCTCCTGAGCGGGGTAAAGGGGACAACACCGCCAGAAGCAAGGAGGCGAGATGCTGGCCACGGTCCCGGTTCCAGCTATCACCGGGCAGCGCTATTCTTCCGGCTATCCGCATCCTCTGACTAAATATTTTTTCTAGAGGTGGTCTCAGAGCCTCCAGGAAATCTTTATCTACGTTGCCTATAGGAACGAGCGCTATCATTTTGGACAATCAACTGAAAAATTTGTTAGCCTTTGACCGCCTGGTATAACTCAGCCTTTATATATGCAAGATAATACCTTTATATACTAGAGTCAACATCCATCGGGGGAACATTCATATGGCTATTTCGGATGACATAGGACATGCTCTATAGAAGGTAAATAAGTATTGCCGGATCCCTCTGGTTTTCCTTAGGGGTAACAAGATGTTTGCTACTGAGGGAACTCTCTAGCACACTAACGGCCTGGCAAAGTATGTTTTCTTGGCCAAAGTCTTATGCGCTGAGGGATGCTGCACAATCAGGCAATACCGAGGGGCTCCTTTTCCTTTGCCTGAATGGCGAATTGCTTTTCTACAGAAGGCCTGTGGATGGTGTTCATGGTGCACCAGGGGATTAATCTGCCTTTCGATTGGTTATCAATAACTCCATAGTGGAGACCGCAGCCTTGAACCCTGTCCAGATCAAAATTATAAGCGTCCATAAAATGCATAACCGATACAACAAACCAGTTTTTCCAAAGCCGATTCTCAGTCACTGGCCGCATCATGCTCCAACTTAGGGCAAACACAACAGGTGCAACCTTGAGCCAAAGCTTGGGATGGACATATTTTATAACGCTGGTCATAACCGTCCACGCCAATTTTACTCTGGACTGGTTAAGATCAAAGACCCTGCGTGTGTGGTCGTATAATTCTTCGTTTCTGATAAGGCGGGTCTCAGGAAATAGTTTGTCTTTTCTCTTGTTGATAACGGTTATTACTCCACAGTGGGGGTGAACGCGGAGATCGTGACGTATGCGTCCTTTGGTCATGATCCTGGCCAGTGTCTGGTTCATGGGAAGCGAGAAGAAATCGCTTTTCGCGATTTGCCCGTCGGTTTGCTCTTCACAGAGCCTCATGACATCCGAGGTAGTAATTCTCATCTCTTTTAGTTTGGTTTTGTCTATCCTTCCGGCAAAGGTAACCGGTTGAAAAACAATAAACCTGATCACGTCGGAATTATCTGCAACGTACCTTATTATGTCGCCGACCTGATGGTCATTGATCCCCTTTGCCAAGGTGGGGACACAGACAACTTTATTTGTGCCAATCTTTCTCGCGTTTTCGATAACTTTTTGCTTTATCGGCCATAGATCCCGACCCCTGGCTTTCAGATACGGTTCAGGGGTAACACCGTCAAATTGCAGATATATAAATACGTTGGGGCCGCAAATTTTCTTAAAGTAATCGATGTCCTCTGCGATTCTTATTCCATTGGTCAGTACCAGAATATATTCATAACCTAGCTCTTTCTCTATTCTTATTATTTCTGGCAGGTCATCCCTCAGCGTAGGCTCCCCACCACTGTTACCTGCTACTCTAACTCTATGTGGGTAATTAATTTCCTGGGTGTATTCCAGGATGCCTCTTATCTGCTCCAGGCTTGGTTCATAATCCGCCTCCCCACCACGAGCGAAACATATTGGGCACCGCAAGTTGCATCTTTTAGTTAGATCGAGGATCACCATGGATGTGTGGGTCCTGTGGTTCCGGCATACGCCACAGTCATTGGGGCAGCCAAGCTTTATTTCGCGCGCTCTATCTAATCCAGTACCATCATCCCGGTACCTGTTGGCTCTCACATATTCCGCGTAATCGCTCCAGTAAACATCCTCAAAGCTTCCGTGGTCGGGGCAGGTCTTTTTTATAATCACCTGACCATCGATTTCCCATAATTCCGCATCCAGAACCCTCAAATCTTCGGGACAAATAGACTTTGTTGTTTTAATAAGTTTCATTTCTTTAATAAAAACCCCCTGTTAATTCTCGGGAACGACTGTGATGAGCCACTTTCAATGAAACCGCCCTCTTCTAAGAAGACGATGCTCTCATATTGTAACATAGATTATATTGTTATATCGCAGTGAGGTAAGCTAAGAAGAGAAAAATCCCAGAACAACGTTGATTATTGCAGTACTGGTATGGCCCTGTCAAGGGCTCTACGGCTCAATCAACCTGTTAGTAAATCTCATCCATGGAACTTATAAGCGTTACCGGCTTATCGATGAAAGTAATGCTCAAACAATATAGATGGGCCTCCAGATATACTTGAAACTACTGGTAGCTTTTTATCCCTGGGAGCAAATCCCTTATGTGGTTGTTTGCTCTATTCTATCACAAATTTGACATTTAACTACCGTCGAATATCTGAATTAAGAATTGGCTTATGCCATATTTATTAGAAAGCCTGTCCGCGTTTAGTCGTAAATAACAAGGTCTGAGTTAAAATCACGTAGCGGGTCAGCCAGATGAATGCAGTTTTTCTCATTTAATCATATGTCGCTTTTTCAGTTACGTCAACGAAATCGTATGGACTCCTATAACTATCAGAAAAATAACTTTTGTCAGGTAACAACTCAAAATCAGTACCAAAGTAGAGATTGAAAATTAATCGAAAAGAGTTCACTGGTGTTATGGACGGATATAAACCATCTTGATTCACATTGGGCAAGTAATACGCATTCAATATCCCATATTTCTCCCTCCATTCCGCCTCGGTTGCCTCATCCCAATTAAACTCAGGAGGATTAATTAAATACCTAGCAGGCCTTGACCCTTCATCCGATTGTAAAATAATTATTGGAGGCACTTCTGAGTTCGACAGTAATTCGTCGATTAGATTTATGAGCATATTATTGGTAGCAATTAACTGATCCTGGCGTAATGTGGTCATATTTTCTTCATCAGCTACCTCTTGTGATATATAGTTCCCCTCTCTATCAAATATAAATGGCGGGTGGGGGATAAGCATGTGAGCAAAAACATAAGTAGGTTCTTCTCTCTGTGGGATCTCAGCCAGTTTCTCAAATTTGTACAGAACTCTCTTATATTGCACTTCCCCAAAATTGTCAATGATATTCATTGTTACAGAAAACGGATAGGCCCAAGTAGTTTGAAATAAAAACCAAGAAAACTCAGGCATGGCCCAGTAATTTACATTCTCATCAGCGTATTCATTTACCCTGGTCGGCTCAAACCAGGATCCGAAATGTATATACTCGTATCCCAACGATTTTAACAAGTGCCAAGCGTTATAATCACGCATAAGCTCTTGGGGTGTGTGGCTGCCAATCCATTTTTCAGACGTCTCTTCGTGGATGAAGACCATATTTAAAGACGATGCGAGGGATTTGGGAGTGTTTGAATAGTTAGATCTACTTTCATTAGCGACGTAAAATCCTTTATCTAATAGGTAATTGATAAACTCACTATTATCAAAATCGTAGACCTCTTCAAGTATCCTCGCGATTGAATATCTATCAAAAATAATATAGTAAATATCCGGAAGTATATCTGGCTTCACTAAATCTACTGTATAACGGCCTATATCATCGGACAATTTTGTGCCCTGCGGAGCAGTATTCGTTTCATATATTATAATATTGATCATGGGAAATAAAATTAGTACGAAAGCTGTTATGTTAAAAATGATGGTAAGCTTATTTAAATTTCTGCGCGTACTTATAACGAAGTAGGCACCAACAACAAAAAGCACAAGCCAAATAACTGAAAGTATAACCCAATACAACGGAAGTAAAATCTCTCTAGTTAATTCGTTCCATCCACCCATAGCAACTAAAGCATGCCCAAAGGTGAAGAATAGAATTACAAAGATTAATACAACGATGGCCGCTTTATTAAGGTCCCAAGTCCGGTACGGTTGCGATGATTCCGAGGGCGTATTCAGTTTATAAATCAGCCTAATAATCAATAAAGCCAATAATAGTAATAGAAGTGTAAAACCCAACGCAGCAACCAGGGGTATCACGATTTCGGAAGATGTTACTTCCGCTATATTAGCAAAGTAAAGAGCCAGAACGAAAAACATCGCAAACAAGAATGGATGGATAACAGATAAACATTTTTTTAAATACTTCAAATCTGAATCCTCTGCATTAGGTATATTATCCTTTCAGAATCCCTGATTCTTATGGACCCCTGTATTCTGAAATACCTGCCAAACTCCTTCTCAAATACTGGTTGCGTGTAATTCGTGAAAATGTCTTCTCTAGTTGATAGAAGCCTTCGCACCTACGAATCAATCTTGGGAACGAATTCAATAATAACTGAACTGCAATTATTATAGAGGAACTCAGCAATTTTTGCGAATGGTACATTGTTAGATATTGCCAGATGATGAACTAGAGCTAGGGCCAATACTAAATCTGCTGGACCACGTTCCAGAATGGGCATCCTTTCCTGGTTTTGCCAGCCAATACTGGGACTTGGATTAGTCAAATCGATAACAAGGGGGAAGATATGGGTTTCACCATTGTTAACGCATTCAAGGTAATTTATCTCAACAGCGGCAGGGTCAATATCAAAAGAGATAGTATTAATTCCTTTGTTACTGGCAATACGGCTGAACACTCCCACGTTTGCGCCAATATCCCAAACGGTCCTGGGGTTAACATTGTCTAAGAATTCAGCCGCAATCTGTCCCTTGTGCTTAAGCGCATCCGAAGAATAATTAGTGTCTTCATAGTATTCCGCCCATTCGGTACCTCGAGGTCGCCACCTCAATTTCTTGACAGCAGATTCCAGGTTGCTAATGAGGCCAAGAAAAGACAGGCGGCTTATCCTCTTGCCACTTACATCCACAGTTTTGTCAGCATAGTGTTTCTGGCTTCTGGCATGAAGGTGAATGTGAGAAAGCAAAGAGAATATAAAGCGCGTGCGAAAGGGCAGAAGAGAGCTTGCCAAATCCAGAGGAACTCCATCTATGTAGACACGTAGTAATTGATTTAGCCGAACATCTCTATAGCTCATCAATGCCAGAGGTGCGAGAAAATGTTGACAGAACTGTCTATATGCAACCCAGGGTTGCTCCTCGCGGTACTTCTCAAAAGAAAGCGTATCGATGAACACTGGCTTACCTTTCCTGAATTGTATATTGTAAGCGCTGCAATCTTTGAGGGACATTCCGAAATCGAGCGATTTCTTCTGAATTCTCAGTGTAGTTAGGGCTGCATCCTTCAGTTGACTAAAACTCCATTCGTATGGATATGATACGAATGGTATTAGCTCGGGCTTGATTATCTTGTAGGCGAGATGGATTGGAGCGTCTTCTATATCATTTTCCTCATGAGGAATCAATAATTCAGCACTCACAAGGTCTTGATAGAGGCCAGAATTCATCAAGCAGTCGTAGTTTTCCTTGTAGATACTGTTTACCTGGCGAATAATCGATCCGTCACTATAGAAAAGGAACCCGCTTGGGTTCCTAAACGAGCTGGGGATAATTTGGCTAGTCTTTGTCTTTTTCATGTTTTTCGCCTCTGGAGAATAAGTTCTTGAAGAAGGTCTTAACTCTGTGCCAGAATAGCCCAACTGCGAACAATCCCCCAACTGCAGCACCTATAACTACCTGAAGGATAATGCTGCCGGTTCCCGGATCGAGATAGGCATCAAGCGTCTCAGGGAAGGTGAAAAAGAACAAGGCAGGTACAACTGGTGTCTTTATTAAGCATGTGAGATATTTCATAGAAGTACTCTCCTTATTATATATGGCTCTCCTTTTTTAATCGCAGTTGAGTAGTCGTGATCTCCCGTCGCGGTTATCGCCAATACTAAACTCAGTAACATTACCTTGTCAATATCGAGATTACAGAGTGTGGCATTTGCCAAAAAAACCGGCGGGGTATCAGTTTATACATCGCGGATCATGGAATGAGACCACAAGGGAGAACGAGTTTGCTAATTACTATGCGATACCCGAGTCCTCCCGGTTTCTATTCCATACTACATTAGGTTGCCTCCATTTATTTAACTGTGGATATTACCAAAGAATGATAGGACGCACAATATAAAAAAGTTCTGTATAAATTTGGCATGCTCGCTGAAATACCAAAAGCTAGGCATTAGTTTTTCAACATTGATTGACACAGGTTATAGCAAATTTGGCTGATTTAATGGGACAAAGCACCTTAGTGGGCTAAGTGAGGATTCCAGTGAATCGAGTTTAGTTCGGTTCGAAGGCAAGCTCTTTTGCTTCCAATGTAAAGTGCTGGTCCGACAAAGTAAGATGAAGTAAATACTCGCCAGGACTGAAGTATTGCCCAAACAAATGCTGCTCTTCGGAGCCCCAGGGTACTATTGTGGCAGACTCCTTCGAACCTTCCCATGGCGGTAATACCCATCTTAATCCTACTTTTCTGGACCAACCATACTCAGCCTCAGCATCACCTTCCCGTGCCAGAGTGATTTCTCCGGTTGAAAAGCCGTCTTTTTCCAATCTCAGTTTGAGCCCATTGAGTACGATTGGCATATCCCCTGAGTTTACCAATATCATTGTCAAGTATTGCAAATCCCACCCTACTCCTCGCACCCAATGTGGATTCAGTGACCAATCAGGAGCAATATCCAGCTTTGGGCCCATAAAAGTTTGCTCACCCTGCCATACCAGTTCACCCGTAACCTCACTATACATCTCTAACTTATATGTCCCACCAATAGGTGCCGGTGGCAAGGGTATCGTCTCTGTAATCTTATCCGTTTCTACCTTAGGAGGTACGTAGACTTGAGCCAGCAAGTAGTAGTCAGGGTTATATATACGAAGGTCTACGGGCTCTTTCGACCAAGCTGTAAGTTCGAAAAAGATTTGTTCAGTCTGCCGTTCGTATTTAGGTGTAAGAGATGCCCCACCAAATATGACAAAGCTCCGTCTATTTGATAAAACCTCATCCCTGGGACACCAGCCGTTAACGTTGCCAGACCACACCCCCCAGTAATATACAGCTCCATCATCAGGGAGGCGCGAGAGTGTGTACTTAGTGACACCGCCAACATCGGCACTAAAAAAAGCGGTCGCGTGGTCAAGGATGGGGTTCTTACTTATTCTCAACCAGTACCTTTTTGCTCCTATGGAGGCCTGCCACTGGAAGGTGACAGAGGTGCCGGATACCTCAGCCCCATCAGCAGGTGAGGACAAGGTTGGTGCGGAGAGTGTAGAGGGTGTAGAAGAAGTAGGTGTAGGTGTAGGTGTCGTTTCTTCTCCCAATAGACCGCAAGCTAATCCAGAGACAAGTAATATACCCAAGAGAAATACTGTGGTAATCCTCGTAATTTTCATTAGCTACCTTCAGCTCTTTCGGGAAATTTGCAGTCGATTGTTGTGTAATAATAAGATTACCCTGTAGTTATTTATTTGTCAATGTAATAGTGAAATTGACAGACATTGTTTACACATAAGTTCCAACCCCTTTCAAGCCAATGTCAAGTGGTAGTTGCCCTTAAATCCCTGTGCCAGCCCGCTATTCGCTCACTCTTATTTACTGAAGAATATGCTCATGAGGTTTCCGTTAAGAGGTTGCCCTTGCCTTCAGCCAAGATTTCGTTTAAAATCTTTTTCAGATGAGCACTCTCCCCACAAAGATTAGAGCCAGGCTTTCGACAAAGTCCAAGTACGCAATAGCATTGCTCATAATCTTTGGCATTGCTTTAGCCTTGCGAGTATGTCTACCCTATGAAAACGTATTCATGGGGGATGGGGTCAGATTTGGAGGAAACGATCCCTGGTATCACATGCGCTTGGTGGAGAACCTGGTGCAACATTTCCCCCACCGCATCGCCTTCGACCCCTTTACCCTTTATCCCTACGGACAGAATGTGCCTTTTGCTCCATTCTTCGATCTCCTCCTGGGATTTCTCATATGGGTCATTGGATTGGGGAGCCCCACTCCACATACTATAGAAACAGTGGGCGCATATTTCCCCGCTATTTTAGGGGCACTGGTTACTGTGCCGGTATACTTTATCGGGAGAGAGCTCTTTAACCGGAATGTGGGGTTGCTCTCTGCCGGTCTGATTGCCATTCTGCCTGGTCAGTTTCTCGTCCGTTCCTTGCTGGGTTTTACTGACCACCATATTGCCGAGGTACTCTTCAGCGCAACAGCGGTCTTGTTCCTGATATTAGCTATCAAGCGCGCAACGGAGAGAGAGACATCCTTCAGCCATATCCGGAGCAGGGACTGGGGGAATTTCGGGAAGCCCCTGATCTACGCCCTGCTAGCCGGGTTAGTCCTGGGAATATATCTCATTTCCTGGAGCGGTGGGCTGCTCTTTGTATTCATACCATTTGTCTATATGGTCATTCAGTACATCATCGATCACCTAAGGGGAAGGTCAACCGATTATCTTTGCATCATCGGGGTGCCGATGTTTCTTATCGCCTTAATAATAGTTATCCCCTTTTTAAATTTTTTCAGCTTGGGGGAACTCGTCATCGCGTCATTAACCATCGGTATATTGACCTTCCCTGTGCTAAGCGGCATTTCCCGGCTGATGGATTACAGGAATATAAAACGAGCCTACTATCCTCTGGCGCTGGCGGGTCTCGGCGTAGCGGGCGTAGGTCTCCTTTACCTCATCGATCCCTCCTTGTACCATTCTGCGGTAGGGAGATTCAATATATTTACACCATCCGAGGTGTCACAAACCATTGGCGAGGTGAAACCACTTTTCTCCATATCTGGCTTTTTCTTAGCAGTATATTTCTTCACCACAGGCTTTTTTATCGCCCCCGTAGCGCTGGGCCTGATAATCTACGCTGAGATCAAGGAGAGGGGTTCCTCGAGAACATTAACATTTCTCATTATCTGGAGCCTGTTAATGCTGTTGGCCATGCTGGGACAGAACCGATTCGCTTACTATTTTGCAGTGAATGTTGCCCTGCTCACTGGATATTTGTGCTGGAGAATACTGGAATGGAGCTGGGACTATTTCAGAGAAGCGCTGCCTGAGGGTAAAGAGGGGCAGAGGAAAGAGCCGCAGGGGAAAGAGCCGGGGAGACCTCTTAAAGGCTATCTCAACGCAAGGTTTGTTCGGGATGCACCGGTGCGGATTATATATTTTCTCGTCTGGGGAGCGTGGACGATTGAGCAGAAGAGGGAGAAGGGGCTGAGGAGGAGTGAGCAGAAGAGGGAGAGGGAGCTGAGGAGGAGAAAGCGGAGGAGTGAGCGGAAGAAGGAGCAGAAGAGATCTATTAAAGAGTATCTCAGAGCATGGCACGGGGTGGCAGGGGTGGCTATGATCGTATTTCTCGTCGCATTTGTTCCCAATATCGGAGTAGCAATAGATATTGGAGGAGACACCGGGGGTCCCAACGAGGCTTGGTATAGCTCGCTAGTTTGGATGAGGGATGCGGATAATACTCCGGACCCCTTCGGAGACCCTGATTTCTACTATGAGTTATATGATAGACCCCCAGCCGGGGAAGTGTATGATTATCCAGAATCGGCATACGGGGTGATGAACTATTGGGACTACGGTCACTGGATCACCCGCATCGCCCACCGCATACCCAGTGCAAATCCCTTTCAGGCAGGTGCCGGGCAGACGGCTAGCTTTTTCATCGCTCAGGACAAATCCTCAGCGAACGAGGTGCTCGATGAGCTGGGCTCCAAATATGTGATAATTGACTACGAGATGGCTACTGGAAAATTCTACAGCTTGGCGCAATGGGCTGGAGAAAGCGAATCGCAGTTTATAGAAGAGTACCAACAGGAGCTAGCCGATGGAGTAGTCCGCATTAGGTGGTTATTTTATCCTGAGTATTATCAGTCTATGAACTCCAGGCTGTACAATTTCAATGGGGAGGCTGTAATTCCCCATAATTCCACTCTGGTCATTTCCTACGAGGAGAAAAGTGCGCCTTTACAAGGGAGCTATAAGGAAATCTCCAGCATTCAAACCTTTGCCACCTACGAGGAGGCACAAGAATATCTGGAAAGTCAAACCGCTCCAAACTACAGGATAGTGGGGATGGATCCATTCACCAGCCCCGTGCCCCTTGAGGAACTGGAGCACTACCAGTTGGTCCATCAATCTGATCCAGAAATACTAACAAAAAAGAAAGTGGAACCACTATCCTATGTGAAAATATTTGAATATATACCCTGAATTTGTTTCCCTCGATGTCCTTTACTCTACATATATGCCTCGTTATTTCATTGATAACCCTGCCGATAGTCTGCGCCTCATTTAGCGGAGGCGGGATTATATGGTGACTTCTTTTCACGCCATGTCTTTTTCTCCAATATTTGCGCTTTAAAATATAAGCTGGAGCAAAAGTGTTATCTGATGAGGTGTTAAACCTGCATGTTCTAGTTCAGTTTGGCAGGTGACAACCTGACGTCATTAAAGGGCAATCTTTCACTTGTCATTGCGAGGCGCGAGATGCAGAAGCAGTCCCAAAGATGAAGGGGAAGGGAAAAACCGAGTGTCATTCTGAGAGAGCGAAGCGACCGAAGAATCTCCTCCTCCGAGATTCCTCGCTATGCTCAGAATGACAAAGGGTGTCGCTTTCACTTGCAGTGGGATAGACAATGTGTAATGGGTGATGTGTCACTGATCGCCTGGAGGAGCTCGCAGCCTTGACACCCGTTGGAAATAATGTTAACCTTACGGAAATATCGCCTTAAAGGGCTGTACCAAGAAAGGGGTAAAGATGAAATACAGTAACTTTCGCAAGATAGCTCGCGTCTTTGAGATTTTAGCCTGGGTGGCGGGCATAGCTACGTTTATACTGGGCCTGGCAAGCGGATTCATAGCAGGTGGCGCAAATATTATCTTGGGCATTTTAATGGGCAGCGTGGGGGGCTTTCTTAGTTTCGTATTTTTATACGCTTTCGCCCAGTTCATCTATGTCCTTATTGATATCGAGCGGAATACCCGCCGAACCCTAAGAGCCCTGTTGGAAGAGGTTGAGACGGAACCAGAAGTCGAGACTAAAGAGGGCGAATAGCATATTATGCCGCTGTTTGAAAGGGCTTGTCACACCCCGTCAGTGAAAGCCTAACGGAAACGCCGCTTCAACCATCGCTATCATCAGCCTCATCATCATCGCCATTTTCTGCCTAACCTTTAGCTATTTCTTCCTCCGCTTTAGCCTTCTCCTCCGCTTTGGCTTAGTTATCTCCTCTGACTTAGCCTCATCCTCAGCCTGAGCTGTAGCCTGCTTAGCCTCTACCTTTGTCTGACCTTTAGCCTTAGTCTTCTCCTTAGCCTGAGCTTTAGCCTGCTTAGCCTCTACCGTAGCCTGAGCTTTAGCCTTTTTAGCCTCTGGCTTGACCTTAACCTCTTCCTCAGCCTTAGCTTTAGCCTTCTCCTCAGACTTAGCCTTGGCCTTCTCAGCTTCTCCTTTTACCTTAGCCTTTGCCTGGGCCTTCTCCTCGGTGGGTGGGACTAGGGGAGACGGGCTTTTTATGCGCCGCCTCGCCGGTAGTCGCCGCCTTCTACGGTGAGGGGGCTTGGCTGGGTGGGCAAGGACTGAAGCGGGGTTGGCTGGGAGGGGAGGGACGGGCTCTAGAGCGGGGGGGCCGCCAGATGGAAACATCCGCCAGAACCCTCCCCTGAAGAGAGAGAATCCCCCGTGGCTCAGCCTTATTATCCAGAGTATTATAGCCAGCCCTATGCCGCCACTGAAGAGAAGATATGCAATGCCGAGGATGGGGAGCAGAAGCAATAAGAAGAGATACCCTACCCAGTGAACGTTTATAGCAAATAGGTATGCAAGGATCAACAGTATTACGGTGGCGGCTAGCACAATGAGCATGAAGAGGACGAAGGGGATGAAGTTACGCCGGTTTGTGACCCACTCGGCTATACCCCAACCGAAGGGAAAGAGTTTCCGCCAGATGAAGATAGCGAGGCCTATTGGCGCTAAAAAGAAGATCGCAAATATAGGCGCCATCATCACTATGGCCCCCAACAAAAGCAATATGAGCAGAGCCGTTAGGTCCATATGTCACGTTCCTCTCTAAGGAATGTAGGGCACGAGTCGATTCCTTACCTCTTTGATAATAACCGTTGCCCGGTCAAGCACATCGCCTAGAATATCCCAGAAGTTGGTGGCTGAAAGTCCGGTAAGCAGCTCGTCAATTACTCTTGTCCACCAGCCTATAATATACTCTATGGTGTCAGCATAGTTCCCATCAGGCTCAACCAGTGCGGGAAGAACTACACCCGGCGTCCGGAGCAGGAAAAAGTAGGGCTTTACTGTTGTCCACACATCACCGTGGGGCAAGAGTATATCCCCTTCACAGCTTAGATAGTGCTTGTCCACCCCATCCTCATCCCAGGTAAGCCAAGCGCCGTTGAAGCTGGCTCCCCACGCTTCTCCATTAATATCGAGCTCGTGTTGCATGAGGTAGAAAATAGACCTCGTCCTTACCCCGGTGAGATTGAGGGAGAAGGTTCTAACTGTGGTATCGGGATAGGTGAGGGTGAGGGTGCCCACAAAGCGGATATCGCTAACCTCAGGGGCATCGGCTCTGGGGACTTCGGTTATGGTCACCGGGAAAGAGACATCACCGATTCCCCTTTGCTCGTCGGGGCACCACCCCCAGCCGGTGAACTCAATATCGAGGTCGTAAAAGGTTATAAAGGCGTCGGTCATTGAGAGGTATTGAGCCTTGATCCAGTCAGCGGAACGGGCAACATCTGAGATGCGGACTTCGTCGATGATACCGTCGAATACCCAGTCGGAGTTGCTGCTTGAATCCCAGGCAATTCGTATATCAGCACCGGCATCTGCACTAAAGGCATCGATAGGACTGGTATTTTGTGTTGCCATTGAGCCGTCTACCCAGAATTGTCTAACATCATTATCAGCATCGTATACCGCCGCTAGATAATGCCATGAGCCAGCTGACGGTTGCTCAGTATAAAGCACATCCAGCGGTGAGCTGGAGTTACCCGATCTTGTGCTCAATGCCAGCTGAGAGATGTACTGACCAATTGTGAATCTCTGGGTATTGGTTGTGTTAGCAAACTTCTCCTGAAATATTATATTAACAGTATCCCAAACATCGGCATTCAACCAACATTCAAAAGTTATCTGCGATTCATTAGCTACAGAGGGCTGATTGCCAAAATCAATGTAATCATTCGTACCATCAAAATCGATGGCACTATCTATCTGCCCACTTGCATTAAAGGTGGGGCTGCCACTATCAGTCCCGTCATTGTTATTAGAGGTAGAATCCGTTATTGCGCCAGCTCCGCCTGTTGTCTCTTCTAGGTGCCAAACCGCAGTAAAGTTGGCATCATAGGTATCAGCTTCTTTCTGGGCATCTATAGCCGCGCTATTTCCATAGTAAAGCCAGATATAATCTGTGGCTGAACCGCCATCAATCTGAGGAACCTCGACCCAGATCCAACTGGTGCCATTGTATGTCCACTTCTCAAAGTGGTAGCTTAGTGGCGTCGAATCATTGGCATCGACAAATCTAATATCGCTGCCATTGATTACACAATTGGGATAGGTAAAGTTAGCTGGGGTTAGTTTGACCAGTACGGTGAAATTGCCCAAGTTCTCTGTCTGTTCGCTATTATCGAAGGTGAGCTTCATTCGATAGTCCCAGTTGGTGTCCCACCAGCTTGGGTCGGGGCTTGCCCGCGCCGGTTGAGGCGAAATGGCAGATATCACCGCCAGCAGGAGCAGTGCTGTTAGTGAGATTATCGCCGCTTTGTGCCAGCCTTTCATAACCACCCGCTGAATTTCATATGGTTTGAGATTAACACCACAGCCGCGCAACTAACAAGGTTTCTATAGTATACACCACTTTTACCGAGATATTTACCGCACTAAAACTGTCTCGTCTGATTGTTAATAACACTCCTCGGGCTCACCTTTGTTTTCATATTTCCAGATAAAACCAGTCTATCACAAATGTCAAGCCCTGAGTGAGGTGAGGTTGGCTAAGATAGCAGGTCGTCAATAACTTATAAGATCAACTTAGCTAGCTGGAGCAGCATCGAGGCTAGCTCGTTGACGAATTCCTGACCATCAGGCGTGAGATTAAGCCCCTCGGTCACCCATATAGCCAAGCCATCCCTAGTAAAGGTAGCAATATCAACAATAGTACTTGTGAGGAACTCAATGAACTCCATGCCAAACTACCCGCCCCAGGTCTCCCTGTCGTATATTATACCTTATTTGTCCAGGTCACTAAATTATCCAGCATGCCATTGGTGAGCAGCAGAACCCTGGCTAAATGGTAAGCAACGCCGGCACAATTGAGGAGTTTCTCACCTGGCTTTCGGCTTGAAGTTCCGCGGTTGCGACATATACTGCTGACGGTGTACCTCTGATTTTCTCATCAATATATAGCCAAATGTTAATTCTTATCTGAGCCACAGAATATCAACCGGTGAAGTTTGTAAAAATAAGTAATAGCTTGGAATAGAGCTCTGCCCCACGATGAAGTATCGTGGCTAGTGAGCCAGATAGTTCGTCGCCCTTCGTGGTAGTCAAGTTGGTACTGATATTATAAAAATGGCTCAGTACGGCATCAATTATACCTAATAGTTCTTGCACTACTCTTACCAGCATGTCGAATTACCCTCACCAGCCCTTTCTGCCTATATTATCATATCCCTCGATACTCAGTTTTGTCAAATGTGAGCCTTCACTGGTGCTATATAATGCCTGAAGCATATAGAAAATAGAGCTTTAAATATAAAGAAAGAGGGGTGAACTAAGTTCACCCCTCTTTCGCTTACTTTACTTACTAACTAACCTCTTGGCAAGTTTATGTACTTGCAGCTATATATGCCCGTACAACTTTTTTAAATTGGCCCGGTAACATGAATTGTTGTACCTGCTCCTCCCGCAACGTTGTAGAACGGGGCTACCAGTAAGTTCATAAGCTGTGCCAGGAAGACAGAGCCTAGGTGGATAACCGTGGATAGAGCTCCTACCGTCTCTTCACCCTTTTCGGTTTTGAACGCACTAACGTTAGCTATCCACTGGTAATCTGATGTCATCGCCCAATCAACGTAGGCTGTATTGACAAAATGGTCGAGAAGGTTTTCCAACAGAACAAACAGCTTTAGTATCAGTTCTACCATCTCTCATCACCTCCTTTCGTCTAAGATTAACAGAGCGGCTATACGCCACTTAAAACGGAGCTATTTGCCGGCTGGCGCCTTGCAAATCGCCACTATCATTTACGGGGAAAACTGAGGGTTTACACTGAAATATATACCACACTTCTGCACGTTTGTCAAGCCCTGTCAACCCCTGTCAACCACTAGCAGCCCCTGTTGTCCTAATTCCTCCGATATTGACTTAATATCTCATATTTAGTCCAATATTGTCATATATTATACTTATTTGGGATGTAGATTTACCTTTCATTTAATTTTACCGTTCAGGGGTATTATAAGTAATGAGTTTTTACCTGTACCTCACCTTGCCCATTCCAGGCCTTCGGGGCTGCTCTCTTTCTCCTGATATTCTGGAAACTTGGGATAATTGTTTCCATAATCCCATGTAGAACAGCCGTTATACCTCTCCCAGTGATGCCGGATACCAGGAATATTGTAAAGGTAAGTATCCCCACTGGCAAGGCCAGCGTCCCGATGAAACGACAGATTACGCGAAAGTTTTATACCTCATTTTACGCTCTTTTCTTTTCGCCACCGCTTTTGCTGGCGCAGCATGTGTAAGCCTTGATTGTCAAGCTGGAGCTACGCGAGACAGGCAGAGCGTGATTTAATCGCCAGATATAAAATCCTTGACGAACAGCCCTCTTGGTGGTAGGATGAGTGCCTACTCGGCCCCGAGGGAAAGCGAGGGCTATCGCCCCGGTGGTATCGGGGCTGAGGAGTGAGGAGGTGTGAAAGGTGTTAGATAGGGCTAACTCCCCTGCTGACCTGAAGCATCTTACGCAATGAGGAACTGGAGCGGCTCGCTGCTGATATAGGGGGGGAGTTGATTACTACGGTCTTGGTAAATAGAGGCCATCTCGCCTCTAACCGGGGTATTGTTGATGTGACCACAGATTTACATCGAGTATTTAAAAACACCGAGGACGGGATAGCGGGGAATGGGAGCCATCGGGTCTATGCCCACAAACTGCTGATGGTACGCAAAGGCAGGTTTACGGAGTGGATAGGCTGATGACTATTGAGGAAAATGCCCTTACCCTAGGATTTGGGGGCGCCGCGCTGCAGTTGCCGGGGAGTTCGAGACTGGTGGAGGTGATTGCCGGGTGCACTGGCCTGCCAGATAAGTTAGTGGAGCTTGGCCCCCAGGGGCTGTTGCGTTCCATGTTTAACCCCGATCCTGAGGGGATAGCGCGGCGGATCAGCAGCTCCTTTGCAGAGCTTGCCAATGGAGGAGATATCAAGCAGTGAACGGGGATCAAAAGGTGAAGGTGCCCTTGGCCTTCAAGAGGTATCGCTCTGCAATCAATGCCGAACTGAGATCGGTGCTGGCCGGGCGCGAGTCGCCTTTGTATGAGATGATGCGATACCACCTCGGTTGGGTGGATGAGCAGGGGAATCCCACCCGAGGCTCACCGGGAAAGGCTTTGCGTTCAACCCTATGTCTGCTGGCCTGCGAGGCGGTGGGAGGAAGCTGGTACAAAGCGCTGCCGGCGGCGGCAGGCATGGAACTGATGCACAACTTTTCCTTGATCCACGACGATATCCAAGACGACGACCGGGAAAGGCGCCACCGCCCCACGGTGTGGAGCATCTGGGGAAAACCTCAGGCAATAAACGCCGGCGACGCACTCGCCACTATAGCCGGCCTCTCCTTGCTGGGTCTTGCCCAGCGTGGCATCCCGGCAGGAAAGCAATTGCTCACTCATAAGCTCATGTATGAGGCTTGCCTCACCACCATCGAGGGTCAGTATCTTGACATTAGTTATGAGAGCCGCTTTGACATCCAGGTGAGCGATTACCTGGAGATGACCGAGAGGAAGACCGCGGCCCTCATTTCCCAATCCCTTGAGGTGGGCGCATTGCTGGGTAGCGATGACGAAGCCGTGATACGGGGGCTCTCCCGCTTCGGCTGGAATTTGGGGCTGGCCTTCCAGGTCAGGGATGATATCCTCGGCATATGGGGTGATGAGCGGAAGACCGGCAAGCCCTGGGGCAGCGATATCAGGCACAAGAAGAAATCCCTCCCTATCGCATATGCCTTGGAGACAGCAAAGGGCAAAGCGAGAAGAGAGCTGGTGGATATCTACCAGGAGGAAGTAATTGATGATGAGGGCGTACGCGCTATTCTGGGAATTCTGGAGGCTGTTCAGGCTCGGGTATATGCCCAGGGTTTAGCCAATGAGTATTATAATGCAGCCCTGAAGCAACTTAGGGGGCTATCGCTTCGGCCCTGGCCGCGGAGTCAGCTTCGTGATATGACTCGTTTCGTTGTGGAGCGCGAATCTTGACGTCCAGTTTCGCAATTGCAGGTAAAGAGCGGGTATCGGTCAAAGGGAAAAGCGGCAATCTACTACCAACTAGTGTCTTTGTCCCCGGCATGCATATTTGGCAAGGGGCTGCGGCGAGGAAAGAATGGCAAAACTCGTCAAGAAAGCTACCGAGCTAGGCTTTTGCCCTGGCGTGGGAAGGGCGATCGAGACCACCATGAGGGCGGCTACGAGCGCCCCTGTTTTCACTCTGGGAAGGCTGGTGCACAACGATGCCGTGGTCAGTGAGCTTGAGGCTATGGGCATAAAGGTGGTACGCAGCCTTGATGACGCCCGAGGTCTTGTGGCCATTAGCGCCCACGGTGTCCCCTCCCAGGTTTACCATCAGCTTCAGCAGCGGGGATTGAAGTTTATCGATACCACCTGCCCGATTGTCAAGAAAGCCCAGCAGGTGGCATCGCAGCTTGCCAGCGAAGGCTACTTTGTTGTGGTCTACGGTGACCCTGATCATGCCGAGGTAAAAGGGCTGCTCGACCGGGCAGGCCCTAAGTCAAAGGCTGGCCTTTCCGTCTCCAGCGTCTTCAGGGGAAGGCTGCCAAAACGCCTGGCCGTCCTCTCTCAGACTACGAGGCTCCCGCATGAAGTTAAAGCCTTCGTCGGCGAGCTTTTAACTTCCCTGGAGAAGTTCCAGGACCTTAGAATAGCAGTAACTCTTTGCTCACACGTAGCGAGGAGGGCGCGTGAGGCGGCCTCATTGGCTTCGAGCACTGACCTGGTGGTGGTGGTTGGTGATCCTCAAAGCTCCAACAGCAACCGACTTGTGGAGTGGTGTAACCAATTTGGGTATGCAAAACTGGTTTCGTCTGCCAACATGATCGATGGCGAATGGCAGGAACTCAAGGTCGCCCAAACGGTAGGCGTGACCTCAGGGACTTCAAGCCCTGATTGGCTCATAGATGAAGTGGTGGATGCCATTGATAGGCTGGAGTAGCTCTCTAATCTATCCCTGGTTACTGGGCTGTGGAGATGTTAGTAAACACGCACTTGAGAGGAGCTCGCACTGGCTTGCTATAAAAATAAAGCTACGTTCTATTAGCTTGTTTCTGAAAACACGGCCTTCTCATTACAGTGGGGAATTAGGGCCATTGGAAAGCCTATCATAAGCCTAATAGTGGAGCTATCATGCCATTATGATAGCGATTTTGGCAGCCTAGTGGGGGAATTTATTCAAGCTTTTACTTTGTGCGACAGGCTCTAGTAACCCTGAGATTCCGAAACAAGTTCGGAATGACACGTTTTTGCATCCGAAACAGGTTCGGAATGACATGTGGTTGCAACCAATCCTAGTGAGGAAAATAAGTGAAGAGCAAAATGTGTCACCGGCTGATGCATTCCCATTTTTATCCCCGGTGGTGCCGCTGGCAATCGGAATGGCATAGATGTCCTGAGACCTAATTGTCATGCTGAACTTGTTTCAGCATCTCCTGCATCAGCATCTCCTAAAGAAATTTAATTAAATCATCACTTTAATGTCGTTTGTCATTCCTATATAAAGGACTTTGTTTGACTTATTCGTGAGAATATAAATATAGTATTGTTTATCCTCTTTCATAATAGTTCATTGTATTAATCTTGAGATTCCGAAACAAGTTCGGAATGACACGTGTTTACATCCGAAACAGGTTCGGAATGACATGTGGTTGCAACCAATCCTAGTGAGGAAAATAAGTGAAGAGCAAAATGTGTCACCGGCTGATGCATTCCCATTTTTATCCCCGGTGGTGCCGCTGGCAATTGGCATGCTGGATTACCAGTGATCCACGGTAAAAATGAATGTTGCTTAAGCCAGGGAAGGGGCAATATAATAAGCTCTTGCCATTTGCTACCAGGGTCTCGGGCTGCTGCAGAACCTTAGCACTTCGGCGAAATTGTTAATCCGCTCCAGGTTATTGGTCTCCAGGGTGCCGTCATAGGTGAGGTTAATCCAGGGCTTCCCGTATAATTCACTGAACTTCTCCGACATGGCCGCTACAATTCCTCCCGGCATACAACCATGCGGCATTACCGAGATCACGCCGGCAAACTCAGGGTTCTCCATCCAGTCGATTCCGCTCCCGATGCTAATCACCGCCTCGCTGCCACACTTAGGTGAGAGGTATTGGCGCGAGAACGCCAGTATCTCCTTTGTGGTAGGCTCCCGCGTATCGAGAAGGCCATTGAAATTGATGGCTATTGAGTGCTCATCGTGGTCTTGCATCCGCTTTCTGATATAACCGGTAACCACCTTTTTCAGCTTCCTCTCCCTGATACCATCCTCAATGTTCCGGTGCGTCATGTACTTGATCCACTCCCCTATGGGTGAAACGATGACTTCAAGCCCGGCCTTCTCGCACTCCTTCACCAGGTCGCAATTGCTGAATCTGTTGGAGCGTAGGAAGATCTCGCCGTTGATCCCGACCAGCGGCCTGCGTGGCTTGTCCCGGTCGATCGAGGTGCGAAATGCAGCGGTGGCATCCTGCAGGACGTCATCGAAATCGTCATTCTGGCGAACGCGGTGGGCAATTCTGGCGGTGTATTCGCTGAAGAGTTCCTCCGCGGCCCCGGCTGACTTTTCGTAGGGACGGGTGTGCCAGAGGAGCCTCAGCAGGTAGTCCATGGCCACAATGCCCTTCCAGGCCAGGCGCTCGAAGGCTGTGCCCAGGCCCAGGTCGCGATAGGCATTGTTTGAAACCGTGGTCCGTATCGGAAGATCGAAACCGAGCTCCCTGAATATCCTTACCTGCTCCACAGCGTATTTTCCGAAACGGCATGGCCCGAAGGCGCTGGCCATGAACCCCTCAATGGCCTTCAGGTCAACCTCACCGTGACCGTTATTATCTAGGAATCTCATGAAGTCGCCCAGGGTTACGCGGAAGGGCAGGCATTCCGTACCCCGGGTTACCCTATTGCTGTAGAGCAGGGATTGTTCCGTTGACTCTGGAAGCACAGTGGCATCAACCCCGAAGGCCTGCATGGCAGCGGCCAACATCTCGGCGTGCGGAGCCATCATGGGGAGGAGAAGCTTCTTTCCTAAATTGACCGTGGTGGGCGCTGAGCGGTAGGAATTCTTATCCCAGCCGGCGATTTCTTTCCCGCTGCGGGCGAATCCGCTGATGGTATCGATGAAGGCCTCGAGGCGGGTAACAATGCCCGCCTCGGCGGCATGCTCGTCGATCTCCAGTTGACCCAGGGGCTTGCCCCCCATGATATCCTCAACAATCTTGATTATGAATGAGTTCGGGCCACAGCCGAAGTTGGTCAACACCAGCCCATATAGCTGCGGGTCTGAGGCAGTGAGCGCCGCGCCGGCGATGTGCTTTCCTTCGTAGAACCAGTAAGGGCGGTCTGAGTATTCTTTGATGTTTACCGTGGCGAGCGGCAGGAAATCGAGGGGTATGGGCACAACGCCAAGCTGGGAAAGTTTTTCGGCTATCCCCAGGTTTGCCCCCGAGTCCTGCGACATATAGGAGCGGGCGAAAATTACCACGCCCAACTGGTTGTTCTGGCGGATTTGCTCTATGATCTTCCGCCCCAGCTCCACCTGTGCCGCCTCAAACTCCCGCTGCGCCATGATCCCGGCGAGGGCAGCCTTCTTGCCCTGTTGTCGGCTGAAACCCATCTTCACCGCCACCGCGGCAAAGTTACTGATCACATCAGCGTCGCCCATGCTGAAGTCAATTATTGGCGTCAGCAGCAGTTTTTCCAGGCCCAGAACCTGGCGGATGATGAACGGGGATGCCTGGACCAGGGGGCAGGAATACTTCTGGTTCTCATCCCCATCTTTCAACCCCAACCGGATGGCGCAGGGATAAAGGATATAGTCCACATCGTGGAGGCTTTCCGCATGACCATGCAACAGCTTGATCGGGAAACAACTGTCGGTATAGCTCAACTCACAGGCCTGCTCCATGATTTGCTTGGTGGTCTTACTCGAAAGGACAACCCTGGCACCAAGGGCATTCAGGAAGCCGATAATGAGCGGGGCGTAGTCATACAGGATGAGCGCTCGGGGTATCCCCACTGAAGGCCCGGTGCCCGCCCCTTCCCGGTATTCCTTAAATAACAGCCTCTCGCGTTCATCGAAGGGGGTCCCCCCTTTTTCCTGTTTAATGGTGCTGTCGAAAAGATCGCACCTGCTGCCATAGAAAGTGGGTGCTTCGCCGGGTATTTCCAATCGACTTATGGTGCAGTTATTGTCGCATATCTTGCAGATGAAGGTGGAAAGGGTATGATCGCTCTCAATGACTTTTTGGAACCCCTTAAAATTCGACCTTTTTCGAACTTTCGATGGCTGTCTTTTTGCTGGCTCCTCATATTCATGAGCGATGTGGCTAGTTTCGATATTCGAGCTTTTTTCCTCCATCTCCTCCTTGGCCAGCAGCGCGGCCCCTATTGCGCCGCTGACCTCCTTATGCTCTGGCACGATTATGCTCTTCCCCTGGAGCGCCTGCTTAAAGGCGGAGACAATGGCGTCGTTGTAGAATACTGCCCCGGTCAGTATTACTTTGTCACCCAGTTTCCTCGTGCCTACCACCTTGGAGAGGTAATTCCCGGCAATCGAGTTTGCAAGGCTGGCTGTGATCACATCCAGTGGCACACCTTCCTGTTGGGCTGAGGAAACGGCCTGCCCCATGAAGGCGGCGCATCTTGATCCGAGGTCGATGGTATGGGGCGCCTGGAATGCCAGAGCGGCGAAATCGCCGTTATTCACCGAAACACCGAGTTGTTCCGCCAGCTCATCGATGAAGCTTCCCGTTCCCGCAGCGCATGCCTTATTCATCTGGTAGTCAACGACAACGCCGTTTCGCTTGATCACCAGCTTGGAGTCCTGGCCACCGACCTCGATGATATCCGCATCAGGGTCTATATCTACGGCAGCCCTTGTCTGCGCCGTGATTTCATTCTTTATCAGGTCGGCACCGATAAAGCTGCCCACCAGGTATCTCCCCGAGCCGGTAACGCCCACCCCGGCGATACTGGCCTTATCCCCAATGTCACGGTGCAGGTTTCTGAAGACCTCGGTGACGGCATCGATAGGCTTTCCTGCGGTCATGAGGTAATTCTTTGCCATGACCGTTGTGCCTGACTGGTCCAGGACAACTGCCTTGGTGCTGGTAGAGCCAACATCGACCCCCAGGTAGCCGGTAAAGGGCTTATCAATTTTCGGGGCTACCCATCCATACTGCTGGGTGACCTTCTCCAGCCCCGGCGTTTGGTAGTAGCGTTGCTTCGTATCCGTTACTGGCAGCACTACCACCTTGGAACTCTTCCCCGATGCCCTTGCAAGCAGGGCTGAACCCAGAGCCTCAATGTAGAGGAAATTTTGGGGGACAACTATATTTACCTGATGCCCATTCCTTGAAGAGAGCACTTCATTGAGGGAGTCCACTATGGAGCTATTGGCGGCAACGCCGCCAACAAAATAGATTGGCTCCTCAAGGGCCCCGCTGGTCAGCGAGGCGACCCCCCGGGCGATGCTGTCGCAGAGCCCGCAGAGCATTGCCCCCAGCGGCACGCCCTTCTGCTGAAGGTGGATAAGGTCGGTCTTGGCAAAAACGCTGCACCTGGCGGCGATCCTTGGCGGGCTGTCGTCAGACCGCTGCGCCAGGCGGGCAAAATCCTCCATGCTGATGCCCAGCCGGTATGCCTGCTGGTCGAGGAATCTTCCGGTGCCCGCGGCGCAGAGCGGGTTTGATGCCACCTTCCATGGCTTTCTCAGCCCATCCTCCAGCCCGATGACCAGCGAGGTCTGGCCCCCAATCTGGATGATGGTTTTTGCGTCGGGATGGGAATGAAGAAGCCCTGAGGCGATGGAAAGAGAGCTGCTGTATTCCGACCAGTTCAGCTCCCGGGGTATTACCGCTCTGCCTGAGCCGGATACACCAGCCGCCGCAATCTGTTCAAAATTGAACTTTTTACTCAGCCTTGAAATGAGTGAAGCCACCGCAGCCTGCGGGCTGGCGGTTATCTTCTCGGTATCAAGCGCGACTGGCTCACAGTTTTCATCGATAAGCGCCAGTTTAGCGTTAACCGAGCCGATATCTACACTCAGGAAGTATTTCATTTAACCCAATATTATTACGAGATATTACCATATTAAATGTGGTTTTGCAAACTACCAACGCTTTTTCTCTGCCGCCGCAGCCCTTGACAACATGTGCATTTTATCACTAGGATGTAAAGGCAGCGCCAGAGGGGAGGTAGAATTGGATTTTCGATTCAGCGATGATGAAGAGGCCTTTCGCAGAGAGGTCCAGGACTTCCTCAAGAGAGAGCTTCCACAGTCGCATGAGCGGGCCGTGCTCCATGGCGGGGAAACGGACGAGGACTGGGAGTTCACCAAGCAGTTCACCAGGAAGCTGGGAGAGAAGGGCTGGATCGCTATCTGGTGGCCCAGGGAATATGGCGGCCTGGAGGGCTCGGACATGGAATATCTCATCTTCAATGAGGAGACCGCCTACCGCAGAGCGCCGCGCATGGACGGTGGTGGAACGGGGATCGTGGGCCCCACCATTCTGGCCCACGGCACCGAGGAGCAGAAGAGGCGTTTCCTCCCCCCCATAGCCAGGGGGGAGGTGATGTGGATCCAGTGCTTCTCCGAGCCCGATTTCGGCTCAGACTCGGCCGGGATTAAGACTACTGCGGTGGAGGATGGGGGTTCTTATATTATTAATGGGCAAAAGACCTGGATAAGCTTCGGTCTCCGCGGCGACTTTTGCTATATGACGACCAGGACTGACCCTGAGGCACCCAAGCACCGCGGACTCAGCTACTTCCTAGTGGATATGAAGACCCCGGGGATTACCGTTCGCCCCATAACCAACATGATCGGCGCCGATGGATTCTGCGAGGTCTACTTCGATAACGTACGTGTCCCCAGAGACAACATGCTGGGGGAGAAGAACCAGGGCTGGATGATTATGATGACCACACTCAGCTTTGAGCGGGGGACGCTGGCCTCTATAGCGGGCTCGATGCGGCGCATCCTCGATGACCTCGTCGTCTTTGCCAAGGAAGCGCGCTACAATGGTCAACCGCTGGCCAAGGATCCCCTGGTGCGGCAGAAGCTGGCTGACCTTGCTATCGGTGTCCAGATGGCGCGTCTCCTCGTCTACCGGGTGGTCTGGATGCAGGGACAGGGGCTTATCCCCACCTACCAGGCTTCGATGGCCAAGCTCTTTGGTGATGAGATGAACTTTAACATTGCCCGCGTGGGTACTGAGATCATGGGCCTATATGGTCAGCTGGCCTGGAAATCTAAAAAGGCGCCGTTCAATGGAGAGATAGCGGGAAACTATCTGAACAACCTTGGCTGCCTCTTCGCTGGTGGCACCCCGGAGATTCAGCGTACCATTATTGCCACAATTGGGCTGGGGCTGCCGCGGCGCTAGCTCTTGACAGGAGATAACATCGATTTTAATATCAATAGAGTCTGCGCTGCCGCGGGACTATTTTAGTATTGATTACACTGTCCACAGTGTAATGGGTGAGAAGAGCGAAAAAAAGGAGGGTTGTAAATGGAACTTGGACTGAAGGGGAAGACCGTAATCATCACTGGCGGGGCTTCCAATATCGGGCGTGGGATCACCCTGTGCTTTGCTAAAGAGGGCACGAATATAGTGATCGCTGACCTCGATGAAAAACAGGCAGGCAAGGTGGCAGGACCTTGATGAAGAGCAGGCAGGCAAGGTGGCAGACGAGGCCAAGGCCCTGGGAAGCAAGGCTATCGTGGTGAAGACAGACATCACCGACTACGATGCTGTGGAAGCGATGGTGAAGAAGACAATAGACGAATTTGGCGCGGTAGATATCCTGGTCAATAACGTGGGCTGGGACCTGCAGCAGCTCTTTATCGATACCACACCCGATTTTTGGGACAAGATAATAAATATAAACTATCGGAGCGTGTTGAATTGCACTAAAGCGGTGCTGGGCCACATGATCGAGCGCAAGAGCGGCGTGATCCTAAGCACTGGATCCGATGCCGGGCGTATCGGTGAGTTTCGCGAGGCGGTCTATGGAGGCACCAAGGGAGCGGTGATCGCCTTTACCAAGGCAGTTGCCCGAGAGGTTGGCCGCTATAATGTGCGGCTTAATGTGGTGTGTCCCGGAGTTACTATCCCGAAGAGCGAGGATGAGTACGGTAAAGACAGCGGGTGGAAACTTTCGCGCGGTTTCTTCACCGATGAGATAATGGAAAAGATCGTCAAGGCTTACCCGCTGCGGCGGCTGGGGACGTCAGAGGATATCGGTAATGCAATGGTATTCCTGGCCTCTGATGCTGCCAACTTCATCACCGGGCAGACCCTCAGCGTCAGCGGCGGATATTCCATGATGTAGGCATAGTTTATGATGCACGGCTGTTGGCTGATGTCACTTCTCGCGAGTAGCGATCTTGTTCAGATAGATAGGTGACAGCCTACTGGCATTATGTGGCGCAATTTCACTTGTCATTGCGAGACTCATTACCGGCGAAACACCAATGGGCTAGCGGTGATGCGTCACTCGTATACTGGACGAGCACCAAGTGTTGACTTCATAATCGTTAGTTGGTAGAATGTACCTGGCTTTTATGGGTGGGGAATTTAAATAGCAGGACGGGGAGGGCAATACTATAATATGAATATGGCGGATTATGTAAAATGAAGGTATGGTCAAGGGGACTGGGAAAGCAGGCGTTATCTGCAGACTGGTATAAGACGGATTTGGAGCTGGATGGTAGGAGTCTCAAAGCTAAAGGGATCGTGCGCGACAAGGGGATTATCTGGGACTGTCAGTTTACATTTACCAAGGACGATATCCCCGGGCTATTGCATATGCTCCTGTCGTTTCCGGTGCTCCGCCTTTTTATCAGGAACATAAATTACGTGTTAACTTTTGGTTTCGAGCGATTTATTCTGCGGCGGGCGGGCAAGGAGAAGAGCAAGAGCAAGAGCGGTTCCTGAGTATCCTGAATAGAGAGGTGGTTTTCTAAAGTGAGGTTTTGGTCAAAAGGTCTGGGAGAGCGAGAACTGGTAATCGACTTAAGCAAAGGTAAACTGACAATGGAGGAGGGCAAGGTTCTTATGCGGGGCACCATTACTGAGCCGGTCTCTTGGAACTACGAGATAACACTGTTTAAAGAGGATGTACGCGGGATACTACGGGTCGCGCTTTCAATTCAAGGGATAGTTTATTTTATGAAGAATATAGCTGGCGTAGGTACTTATATAGGCAAGCTGGGTTCGAAACCGGCCGAGGCGAAACCGGCCGAGACCAAACCTGCCGAAGCGAAATCGGCCGAGACCAAACCGGAGGAGAGCGCCGCTTCCTGAGCAGCGCTCTCCTTTTTATTTACATTGCTTTCCATTTTCACTGCTGACAGCAGATTCCTGTTGCTTATAGATCACCCAAGAAAGACCATCGCGATAAGTCCGACCGCTGGCTTCAGCCCCTCCTTCGTAATGGAATAGTAGAAATATGGTCTGCCAGTAGCACCGCTGCTCTTTGTGATGGCATCCTTTTCCGGTCTACAATATCACTCTTCAAGCCTGATCATAACAATTACCGCTGTTCCCTTACCCAACTCCGATTCGATGCTCAGTGTACCACCAAGTAATTGAGCTCGCTCTCGCATACCCATAATACCCAACTTCCCCGCGCTGCTGAGGTCGCTTACCTGTGTTTGGGCTAAACCCTTTCCATTATCGACGATGGTCATCTTTATTTTCCCCGCCCCCGACTCCAATCGGATCACTACTTTTGATGCCTCGGCATGTCGCTTAACATTGCCCAGGGCCTCTTGGCCGATACGGAACAGTACCAACTGGACCTCGTGTGGCAAGTCCTGCCTTTGCATGTCTAGCTGAACATCAGCGTCGATGCCATCTTCTGTAATTAACTTGTCGGCCATCCATTCCAGCGCCGCTACCAGACCCATATCATCCAGTATGGCCGGCCGTAACTCCTGAGCATAGCGCCGCAAGCTGCCCAAAGTATCCACAGCTAAATTATATACCTGATTCAACTTCTCCCGAACTGGCTCAGCTAGCTTATTCTTGGGGTCGGAGGCTATAGCATCTAGCTGGTGTGTTAGTAGCAATAGGGATTGACTGGTGTCATCATGCAGGTCTCGAGCGATACGCTTGCGCTCCTCCTCCTGGGCCACCAGAATTTTCTGGAGGTAGAAGTGCATACTATCCCTCATCTTCCTTTCCTCGGTAACATCTCTAGCGATAGCCTGGACACCAGTGGGCTGCCCGTTTCCGCCTCCAGTGATCAGCCTGATCGCTACCTCGATGATCGCCTTTACCCCATCCTTCCTGATTATCTCTAGCTCGAAGCGCTGGCCAGCGGTTGCGCCCTCTATCTGCCTTCGTTGCATCTCCATCGCAATATCGAAACTCGCCGGTGTCAGGTATTGCCGGATGTTCATTGTAGCAAGCTCATCGACTGTATAACCGGTGAGATCCGACGCCGCCTGATTGACCTCAAGGATACGGCCCTTTAGGTCACGAATGAAGATAGCCTCGCTGGCGCTGTCAAATAGGTCGCGGTAGCGCCTTTCCGACTGCTTAACTGCTTCTTCTGCCTGCTTGCGCTCGGTGATGTCCTGTAAGGTCTCTATCGCCCCAACAACATTTCCCTCATGGCCTCTCAATGGCGCTGAGGTGAAGAAAAGCCATTTCCCGATCTCTCCTAACTGGGGGAAAAAATCTTCAGCCTCGTATGCTCCCTCTATAAGAGCGGATTTGCTATATTTGACGCCGTAATACTTGGCTATCTCTTCCTCTGGTACTTTATCCACCACAATGTCAGCCATGACCAGTCTCTCTTTGGGATAGAAAGGTGACCATTGTCTTTTAGTACCAATCACTTCACTTGCAGAAATACCGGTGAGATTCTCACAAGCCTTGTTCCAGTGGGTGATTCTGTGCTCCTTGTCTATCACGAAGGTCGGTACCGAGTTTCCCTCGACTATTTGTGACAGCTCACTCTCACTCTCCTTTAGCATCTTCTCTGCCCACTTACGCTCGGTTATGTCTCTGGACATTTCCTGGACAGCCACCGGTTGCTCGTCTTCGGTGATTATACTGATCATCGTCTCGATAATCGCTCTCGTTCTATCCTTTCTGACCAACTCCAGTTCATAGCGCTGGCTGGCGGTTTCGCCCTCGATCTTTCTTTGTTGCATCTCCATCGCAATATCGAAACTCTCAGGTGTCAGGAATTGCCGGATGTTCATACTAGCAAGCTCACCGACTGTGTAACCGGTGAGGTTAGACGCTGCCTGATTGACCTCGAAAATGTTGCCCTCTAGGTCGCGAATGGTGATAGCATCGCTAGCGCTGTTAAACAGGTCTCGGTAGCGCCTTTCCGACTGCTTAACCGCTTCTTCTGCCTGCTTGCGCTCTGTGATGTCTCTCAAGACCACAGCGTAGCTAGGTTTGCCTTTATAGATAACCTCCCGGATGCTAACCTCAATAGGAATCCCACGCCCGTCCGCTCCCGGGTGCACGAATTCCCAGAGTCTAGGTATCTCCCCTCCGGCTGAGACCTTTTCAAAGATTTGTCTTGTCTGCTCTTGGTTCTCCGGTGGAACGAGTTTCCAGTAATTTTCGCCGATTAGCTTATCAGCAGGTATTCCTAAAATTTCAGCCCATCTTCTATTGGCAAACTTTATCCGATTGCCACGGACAATCATATATCCTTCCGTCATATGATCGACTAGAGCCCGGTATGTCTCCTCCGACTCCCGTAGTGCCTCCTCCACCTGCTTATGCTTGATCTCTAATGCTTCCAATTCGGCAATTCGTTGCCGCAATGTTACCAATTCATTCATGAGTTGGTCTTTGGTTTCATCCTTATCCTGTCGAGTGCGGGTCATAACTACCTCTTACGGGCTATTTTAATCAAGGGCCGCCATCGGTTAGCCTCCTTTTTGGATACCTAAGGCAGATCCTCCAAGGTAAGCCGGCCTTCCCTTAGCCCTTTAACTATCGCCTCAGTACGCGAAGCGACATCCATTTTGTTAAAGATACTGGATAGGTGAGCTTTTACGGTACGGACACTGAGAAAGAGTTCCTTGGCTATATCCTTATTACTCATGCCTCTGGCAGCCAATTCTAAAACCTCTAACTCCCTGTCGCTAAGTTGTTCCTCTGTCCTGTGTTCACCGCCCTGCGCCCGCGCCCGTACGCCGTATTTTAGAACCTTGGCGATTATTGCAGGATGAAGTACTGACTCACCCGCGCTCACAGTACGAACAGCATCGACTAGCGCCTGGCCCCGAGCACTCTTTAGCAGGTAACCAGCTGCTCCTGCTTCCAGCAAGCCGATTACATAGCGGTCATCATCATAGGCGGTTAGGATCAGCACCGCGGTAGTAGGGCTTATCTCCCTGATACGCTTGGTTGCCTCGATTCCGTTAAGCTTTGGCATCACGATGTCCATTATCACTATATCTGGCTTCAACTTAGAACTTAGCTTGACTGCCTCTTCTCCATCACCTGCCTCACCCACTACCTCTATATCTCTGTGACGTTCAAAGGTATTTCGCATTGCCTCTCGCAGCATCGGATGGTCATCGGCGATTACTATCCTGATCTTTGTCATCGGAGTCCTCAAATCGAGTCCTTTTAGAAAAGCCGCTTTGTATTTTTCCCCCAGGTTGATTTTACTGCATCAGGGCCTATTGTGGCAACAGAATTCCTTTTCTCCCTATCTGCACCGCGGACTTTAGTACATCCGCCACTGTACTTCTGGCCATACTTAAAATTGGGCCAAAGGCTGCTGATTGGTGCCCGAAAGGTCGATGACTGATAACCCAGAAGCTGGTATTGTGAACATAGGAATAGGAGGAAAATGTAGATAAAGGAGAATGAAAATGGTTACGCAAAATAAAACTAAACATAAGGTGAAAGTGGTCAGAGAGGGAAAAACAGAGGAGGAGAAAGGTATCAAGATTGGTGCCCTAACCAAGGAGGTGGCTAAGCTTATAGAGCCAGAAGGGGCGGTGAAAACAGGAGAGCCCATTGCTACAGAGGTTCTCCAGGGAAAAGAGGTGATACTGGCAATACTGGAAAGGGCCGCTGAAGAGAGCGAGTTCCTGGCCCGTCTGGCTGATGACCCCAGTGAGGCTCTTGCAGAGTACTACACCTTAACCTCTGAGGAGAGAGCCGCGCTGGCCAGCGGCGATATAAAGAAGATCGAGGGTTGGGTTGGCAAGCTGGATAAGCGACTGGCCACCTGGCTCTGGTGCCGGTTGAGCCAGGAAAAGTGGTAGATAACGAGGTGTAAGAATGGTGAATACTTCAGCAGTGCAAGATACTCAAGTGCTCGAGCCGGAGCACGAAGCTACTTTTGAGGGGCGATTAAGTGAGATTTTATCCACTTATAATGGCAATGAAAGCGAGCTTATTCCGATCCTGCAGAAAGTCCAGCAGGTATTCCGCTATGTGCCTGAATTTGCGATAAAGAAGATAGCCAAATTCCTGCGCCTGCCAGAGGTCACTGTCTTTGGAGTAACAACCTTCTATGCCCAGTTCAAGCTTGTCCCGACGGGTCGAAACATTGTTAAGGTGTGCCGAGGGACTGCCTGCTATGTACGCGGTGGCACCCGCATTCTTCAGGAAGTAGATAAACAACTGGGTATAAAGCCTGGCGAAACCACACCAGATCTTGAATACAGTGTGGAGACTGTAGCTTGTATCGGTGCCTGCGCGCTCTCACCTGCTATGGTAATTAACGATCATGTTCATGGCCGGCTAACACCACAAAAAGTGAAAGCTATTTTGGATAGCAGCAGATCTAAGGGCCCAAAGGATGAATAGACTATTTAACAGTTGGAGGAGCTGTGATTAACTTTAAGGAGCTTCAAGGCAACGCGGTATCGCAGTGGGATGCCATGCAACGCAGCGAAAGTCCTCGCATCTTGGTAGGTATGGGAACCTGTGGCATAGCAGCAGGTGCGGAAGATGTTATAGGGGCACTCACCGAAAAACTAGCTGAGTGTAATGTTCAAGCGGATATTACCCATGTTGGCTGTATAGGCCTATGCTTTGCCGAACCACTAATCGAGGTAATTATGCCAGGCAAACCGAGCGTATTCTATGGTAATCTTACACCCCAGCTTGTATCTGAAATCGTTGAGGACTATTTAATCGCCAACAATCCACGTGCCGATCTAGCTCTGGGTACCCGTGGCGAGGGGACTTTAAAAGGCATTCCCAAGCTATTTGACCTACCGGTGCTCAAGCCACAAGTCCGCATCTCCTTACGTAACTGTGGCAATATTAACCCAGAAAACATCGATCAGTATATCGCTAATGGTGGCTATCTGGGCTTGGTCAATGCCGTAAAAATGAACCCCGGGGAAGTGATTGACGATGTCAAGAACTCGGGGCTACGTGGCCGCGGTGGTGCCGGTTTTACCACCGGGGTTAAGTGGCAGTTCTGCCACGATGCGCCAGGTGATACTAAGTATGTAATATGTAACGCTGATGAAGGTGACCCAGGAGCATTTATGGATCGAGCACTCCTTGAAGGCGATCCACATTCTGTACTGGAAGGAATGCTCATTGGTGCCTATGCCATAGGTGCTACAGAAGGTTATATTTACATCCGAGCCGAGTATCCGTTGGCGATTAAGAGGCTCAGGGTTGCCATAGAGCAGATGAGTGAATATGGGCTATTGGGCGATAACATTTTAGGCTCAGGATTCAACTTCCACCTTAAGATGAAAGAGGGGGCAGGTGCTTTCGTCTGTGGTGAGGAGACGGCACTTATGGCTTCCATCGAAGGTAGCAGAGGGATGCCCCGCTCCCGGCCCCCTTTCCCTGCCCAGTACGGTTTGTGGGGAAAGCCAACGAATATTAACAATGTGGAGACCTGGAGTAATGTCTCAGCCATCCTAGAGAAGGGTGCCAAGTGGTATGCGAGCTATGGTACCGAGAAGAGCAAGGGCACAAAGAATTTCTCTCTGGCGGGTAAAGTCATCCGTACAGGGCTCATAGAGGTTCCGATGGGGATTACCCTACGCGAGATCGTCTATGACATCGGTGGAGGCATCCTTGGAGGCAAAAGACTCAAGGCGGTTCAAACTGGCGGCCCATCAGGCGGTTTCATACCAGAAGATTTAATAGACCTTCCGGTTGACTATGAATCGTTAGCGAAGGCAGGTTCGATAATGGGCTCCGGAGGGATGGTGGTTATAGATGAAGACACCTGTATGGTCGATATGACTAGATTTTTCCTTACCTTCACTCAGGCCGAGTCCTGCGGTAAATGTATACCGTGTCGTTGGGGAACCAAACAAATACTAGATATTCTGGAGGACATAACAAATGGGAAGGGTAGATCGGGGGATATTGAATTGTTGCAGGAACTAGCTGAATCGGTTAAGGACGGTTCGCTATGCGGTTTAGGTCAAACAGCACCCAATCCCGTACTTACTAGCATTCGTTATTTCCGGCATGAATACGAGGCACATATAAATGAGAGGCGATGCCCGGCATTGGCCTGTACGGAGTTGATCTTGTTCTATATCAATCCAGATAAGTGTCAAGGTTGTGGTATATGTCTCAGGGCGTGTCCGGACGATGCCATATCCGGTGGTAAACGGATGGTGCACATTATAGATCAGAATGAGTGTATCAGGTGCGGTACTTGCCTCGAGGTTTGCCCGACCCGGTTTAGTGCTGTGTCGAAGGTTTCCGGCGAGGAAGTAACGGTTCCAAGCGAACCCATTGCGGTTACGGGAACGAAGTCAGCTGTAGGGACCACCAGTGGATCTTCTGCTGAATGAGGTATGCGATGTCGGAAGTGAGTACATTACTCAAAACGCGAAAGATTACATTAACTGTCGACGGTCAGCAGGTAACAGCAAGTGAGGGCATGACGGTGCTGGAGGCAGCCCAAAGCGCGGGCATATTCATCCCGACCCTCTGCTATGACCCCGACCTCAATCCCTACGGAGCCTGCCGACTCTGTGTGGTTGAGATCGAGGGAATGCGTGGCTTGCCCACTTCCTGCACCACCCCGGTTGCCGACGCAATGGTGGTACATACAGAGACGCCAAGGGTAAACCAGTCACGACGAATCACTATGGAACTCATCATGGCCAATCATCATGGTGATTGTCTAACCTGTGCTAAGAACCAGCAGTGCGAGTTACAGAAGATCGCACGGTATCTGGATATCGATCAAGAGCACTTCGACCAGCTGCGAAAGGGGACACAAGTCCTTCCTATCGACCGCAGTCATCCGGCGTTCGAGCGAGACCTCAATAAATGCATCCTGTGCGGCAAATGTGTACGTGCCTGCCACGAGATAGCCGGCGTCGGTGCTATTGGCTTAGCCTTCCGAGGCTACTCGGCGAAGGTGGCAACCGCGGGCGATAAGCCGATACTGGAGTCGATTTGCGAATCCTGCGGCGAGTGCTTGGCAAGGTGTTCTACCGGGGCCCTGGTTCCCAAGCGTGAAAAGCAAGCCTCGCGTGAAGTCAAAACGATCTGTCCCTATTGCGGAGTTGGCTGTTCGCTGTATTTAGGTATTCGCGGAAACGAAATCGTTACCGTGAGGGGAGATAAGGACAGCCCGGTAAACCACGGTGGTCTCTGTGTCAAAGGACGCTTTGGTTTCGACTTCGTGAAACATCCGGACAGGTTGACCAAGCCAATGATTAGAAACGAGGGTCGGGGCAAGGATATAAAGGTTGATGGCAATTTCCGTGAGGTCTTCCGCGAGGCCAGTTGGGATGAGGCACTAGGGCTGGTGGCCGAGAGGCTTGCGCAGATCAAGGAGAAACACGGGCCGGATAGCATCGGGGTGCTGAGTTCTGCCAAGTTCACCAACGAGGAGAACTATCTAGCGCAGAAGTTCGCTCGCGCCGTGCTGGGTACCAACAATGTCGATCACTGCGCCCGTCTGTGTCACGCCTCAACGGTAGTTGGTGCCATAGCCGCCTTCGGCGACGGGGCTATGAGCAACTCCATTGCTGATTTTGCCAAGTCCGATCTCCTCTTCATAATCGGCTCCAATACGACCGAGTGTCATCCCATTATCGGACGCACCATCCGCCAGGGGGTAAAGTTCCGCGGCACAAAGCTTATCGTTGCCGATCCACG
>Ga0209979_1000197_pt1 | contig 96050 bp, 104 predicted proteins | sample AnhtaG_FD_183114 | JGI IMG/M metagenome (GOLD analysis project Ga0209979, IMG submission 183114) | Deep subsurface microbial communities from Anholt, Denmark to uncover new lineages of life (NeLLi) - Anholt_01485 metaG (SPAdes) (version 2) | ecosystem: Environmental > Aquatic > Marine > Oceanic... | reverse complement strand
CAGCGAGAGGAAGGTTTTGGACAGTTCTTTTCATCAAGATATGCTCATTGGATCGAACGGAACTTGAAACTTGGGCGCAGCAGCAAATCGGCGGTAATCTGAGACCTTGCCAACTCTGCAATCCTTGGCCTCGTTTCTGAGAGCACGGCAGATAACAGCGTGTTTGTGGCTTGCTTCGTTCGCCCAAATGCTTCGCACTTCGCAAAGCCCGAAAACGTTAGGCGAAATCTTTATCTCGTAAAGATAGATGGGGAGGTGTATAAAAATGCCTTATGAACCGAATTGGATTATTCTAAAGGAATGCGGAGAAGAACTAACAAGGGAAGGCAAGGCGCCTTTTACGAGAAAACAACTCATAGATTCTGTGCACAAGAAGCATCCAGATAGAAAGAAGAACTCGCTGCACCCTATGATATAGGGTATGACGGTTAATGTAAGAGGTGGTGCTCCGGGTGGGATTGGTAAGAATGTGTTCTACAGGGTGAGCAGGGGACAATTTGTACTGTACGATCCGGCAAAGCATGGCCAAATTACTAAAGGGGAGACAATCAAGCCTTCTGTTCAGGAAGAAACTGAAGAAGTTCTAGCCTGCGGGGAGAAAAATGCTACCGAGGATGAAATCAGGGGTTCACTGATGAAGATCCTCTACTCCGGATTAGGGAAAGTGGGCACTTGGCGGGGATCAGGTAGAAAAGCTTTTTTTGACCTTAGAGATGAATTCGAGGGATATAAATGCTTTGCTGAGAGACGTTTGTCCTATGAGTTGCCAACGGGCTATGAAATGGGTCATGCTTCTGATATTCTGATAACCAATGAAGAGAAACATATTAGCATCGAAATCAAGCATCGCTCAGCGACGACAGATCAATTTAAGTGTCGCTCATACGATATGATTCATCTCAAGAAGAGCTACGGAAACAGTCTTCTAGGAATAGTGGTCTATGTTAAATCTGGGACTGGAATAAGCGTGGAACATGCAAAATCTATTTGTTACTCTTTTGATTATTTCTTTGGTATTCCTTCCAGGTCAAAACATACTCCAACTGCCTGGGATGAATTAATGCCAGTGATTACGAAGTTTTTGAGATCATGAGAATGTAAAAATGTCAAATTGGAATATAGCAAAAATATCCGAAAATCCATTTGGATATAGAATGCTATCTACAATGTGGAATAAGGAGAGTATTGGAGGGAAAACATGCGGAACGTTTCAAAGACGCTATTCTTAAATGGTTTGGTATGCCCTACTTCAGGATGGTTGATGAGGTCTGGGAAAGTTACCAAGTCAATTTCTGAAGTGACCCTGGGTGAGAGATTTCGGATAGAGCAAGGAATCGAAATTCATAGAAGAGCAAGAGAGGTCTACCCGGATGGGTTCTTAATAGATGAGATGGGTTTAGAATCTGCTTCAAGAAAGACAAAGAACTTGATGAATGATCCTAGTGTTTCGACAATCTTTGAGGGTGCTTTTTTGGTTGACGGGTTTGTAGCTAGAGCAGATATATTGAGACGAAAAGGTAAAGGCTGGCATCTTAGCGAAGTAAAATCCAGTGTGAATGACAAAAAGGAATTCATAGATGACATGGCGTATACGGTTATGGTTATTAACAGATGCGGTCTTGATGTCTCTAAAGTCTCACTATTATTGATTTCCAAGGGTTTTCGGTTAGGAATGCCAAATGAAAAGCTTTTTCTGGAAATAGATCATACGGAGGAAGTTTTGGTTCGAGTTGAGGAATTCAAACCTTTTTGGGAAAAAATCGAAGAAATAACTCGAACACCAGTAAAGCCAGAGTCCCAACTTGTATTTGAGTGCCGCAAATGCGGACTTTTCAAAAAGTGTCTAGGTAAGGGCATTTCAAATCATATATTTCAGATTCCACGATTAAGTCAATCCAAATTCAACAAATTAACAGAATCGGGTATCGTTTGTATTGAGAATATTCCTGATGGATTTCCCTTAACTGAAAACCAAGCTAGAGTGAGGGTTTGTGTACAAACAAAGAAGGCGTTCGTTGGAAACAGACTAAAAAGTGAATTAGAATCTATCTCATGGCCTCTCTATTATCTGGATTTCGAAACTGTTGCAGCAGCAATCCCATTATATCCTGATATCGCGCCATATACTCAGATTCCAACACAATATTCCATACATAAGTGTTCTAAGCCTGGTCATGTCATTGATCATTTGGAGTATCTAGCTGACCCAAGCAAGGATTGTAGAAGAGAACTCGTCGAGAACTTAATCAATGATCTCAAAGGAGAAGGCAACATTATTGTTTACGGCAGTTTTGAGAAAACCCTTATTACTAACCTTGGAAGAGTATATACAGACTTCTCGAGAGAATTGGATTCCTTGATAGGTCGGATGATCGACCTTCTAGCAATCATTAGAAAGAATTACTACCACCCGGATTTTCACGGAAGCACCTCGATAAAGAACACGCTACCTGTCTTAGTGCCCGATATGTCATATGATAAATTGGAGATTGCAGACGGTGATTCAGCTATGGCAGCTTTTGCCTACTTGGCACTTGGTAAATACGAAGATAGAGAACTCGAAACAGTAAAGAGGAACCTTTTAGAATATTGCAAACAAGATACACTAGCTATGATTAAGTTACACGAGCGTTTGATTGAATATATACATGACCACACAGCAGATAACAGAGCACATCCGGCTCCGCTAACTTCTTCTGTGCGCAAAACTTCATAAGGGGTGCTGTCCCTAACCGTGGGGCTAACATGCAGAACGCAAATAACGATCTTTCCCCTGAACTCCAAGCCTTCGCTTCCCTCCTCGACGCCGAGCCTCCCGAAGTACAAGGGGCTTTCCAGTTCCTACTGGCTATCGCCATGCATGAGGCTGGCAAGTTTGAGCTGTTGAACGTCGTAGAGGTTGACGGGCAGTGGCACTACACTTTTTCTGGTGCAGGCGAGGTGTTCAGCGTGGTGAGGCCAGAGATGGATAAGGAGATCGAGAGAAGGGTTAGGGAGGGACGAAGCGCAGGAGATACTTCAGAGAGGAGGGTCAAGTTGAAGAACTGCAAAGATTGTTCTGTAGAACGTCTTACAGAGACAAGGAAGATTGAAGCATCCGAACGAGCCGAACGGGTTTGGCCACCGGCAAGCCCAGACAGAGAACCCACCGGGTATGACGATGCCGTAGCCTATCTCTCCGATGAAGACAGGCTAGATTCTGAAGACGAAACTAAATCGCTGCGTAAGCTGTCGGCCAAACCTGAACTCTATGAAAAAGGAGCGGTCAGGGAGCGTCTGGCAAGGACACTCGCTCGGCTTCCCAGGGACTTCTTTGCCCTCCTGAGATCTGGAAAGCGGAACGTCTATTTCTACGCGACGCCAGGTAATGCTCTCACAGGCTACACAACCGAAACCCACCCAATTGGGCCCGCCATCTCCCGAATCTACATCATTTGCTTGAAAAAGGATGTGATTGAGACTGATGATACTCAGTTCTTTGATGGTGTTGTATTACATGAGCTTTGCCATGTGGTCCTTGATCACCCAGGTTCCCCCGCTTGGCCCGAAGAACCACAAGAAAGACGTTTGCTCGTGCGTGGATTTGAGAACGAAGCTATCGAGCTGGCATTAGAGATCGGTTTCGAGGACAAAACGAGACGCTATGTAGACCGTTCAGCCCTGGAGGCTGGGTGGGATGAAGATGAGCTTCACTCAATCCAAGAAGTGTTTGAGAGGCTGGGAAAGCCCCCGCCTTTTTGGGCCGCAGACCTGGCAGCGACTTGCCGAGAGAAAAGGCACCGAGGCGAAATAGTGCAGGGAGGACACAGGCAATGAAACATCCCAAGCACCTACATCCAGCCACCGCCCAAGAACTGGCTACCATCGCCCAAGAAACCGGCGCTGAGGTACTGCGCGGAGCACTGCGCTATCCCAGTGAAAGTGGCGGCTGGCAGTTGGGCGACATAGACCTGAGCGACCATCTGGAGAAGTACCGTGACCAGGAAGTGATGGTGATCATTGCCTCGGTCGGCAAGGCTGAGGCAAAGCAGATTATTTGCGGCATTTGTGGTTTTGCCCTGAACGACGTGGGTGGGTGCCCCCGGTGCAAGCTAATCACAGAGGAGCCTGCAAAGGAACTCAAAGAGCAACAGGAGGCGGAGGAGGCATTGTTCCGTGAGATTGAGGAGATTCTAGAACAAGCAGGCAACACGATGAGCCAAGGGTAAGCCAGCCTAGCATTCATGGTGAGGTTTATTACTTCAAAGGAGACAAAACTTCTACTCAAGAGAAAGCCACCTGCGTCAACCGCACAGGTGGCTTTTTGTGTTGCCAAACGAGCCAAAACCTGCTATACTATTAGCAGCCAAACAAAAAAGGGATTACAGAGCCATTGCTCTGGTAATCCCAACACCTACTCCTGAATGGCCCAGGAGACAGGCTAGAGAGATCATAGCACAAAGCCGCTTCCTGGGCAAATGGGGGGGCGGCTTTTTGGTTGCGCGCGCGAGGGGCTGTTGGGGAACTGGAAGTCCTACGACGGTGGCACGTGTCAACCTGTGACAACGAGGCGACGTGACAAATGACCTCGTACAAGGTTAATCCACATCATGGGGAGGTAAGTTGATGTTCCGCTTCGATCGATTCACCCTGGTAGCTCTCATCCTGCTGACCATCGCCTCTGTAAACCCAGTAATGGCCTCTGGCAACCTACCGGTCTTGCAAGGGGAGACTGCGGAAAGGGTCCCCACCGCTTCCCAGGCTTGTGATCCAGACGGGTTGCAAGAGAGCGGCGCAGTGTACCGCATTTGTATGCCGACTGTTATCCCCTGTAACGGCGATCTGGTGGTGTATGCCCACGGCTACGTTTCACCCACCGAACCAGTAGGCATCGCTGAAGACTGGATGACTGTGCCAGGGACTAGCATGACGATTGACCAGGTAGCCAACTCTATGGGGTATGCCTTTGCCACCACAAGCTACAGCACCAACGGGTTAGCAGTGCTGGAAGGGATTGCTGACCTAGTGGACCTGGTGGATATCTTCACCGCCGAGAAAGGTGAGCCCGACAAGGTCTACCTGATCGGTGGCTCGGAAGGGGGGTTAATAACTGCCCTGGCTGTGGAGCGGTATCCAGGTGTTTTTGACGGCGGGCGGGCCATGTGCGGACCCTATGGCGATTTTGGCCACCAAATCAACCACTTTGGCGACTTCCGAGTGGTGTTCGACTACTTCTTCCCCGGTCTGATGCCTGGCAGCCCGATTGACGTGCCTGACTGGCTCATGGAACAATGGGACACTTACTATGAAACGACCATCAAGCCAGGGATCGAAGACCCGGCCAACGTCAGCTTCGTTCAGCAGCTTTTGAACGTTACCAATGCTCCCTATGACGCCCAAGACCCTAGCACCAAGGAGGACACCATCCGAGGCCTTCTCTGGTACAATGCCTTCGCTACCAACGATGGCATAGACAGGCTGGGTGGGCAACCTTTCGATAACCAGAATCGCATGTACACCGGCTCCGATGATGACGTCCAGCTCAATCAAGGGGTGCAGCGGTTCAGCGCCGACCGAGCCGCCCTGGACGAGATTGCGGCCAACTACCAGACCACCGGCAAGCTCAGCGTACCCCTGGTCACTCTACACACCACCGGCGACCCGGTCGTTCCCTACTGGCACGCGACTATCTATCGCGGCAAGACCATCGCCGCCGACAACATTGCCCTCCACGACCACTTCGAAGCTGAGCGCTATGGCCATTGCAACTTCACATTCACCGAAGTCCTCGCTGCCTTTAGCCGTCTGGTAGACATGGCAAATAACCCACCCCCATACCAGCCCGTGCACCGCGTGTTCTTACCGGCGATTATGAATGCACCGTGATACTGCTAAGTATTGGTTTTTCCCTAGCCAGGTTTCTCTCCGTAGGCCTTTGCCTAGAGACCAGGTTATCCGGATACCTCCTTCGCTACCAAAGCCACCTGCGTCAACCGCACGGTGGCTTTTCGCTTTTGCAAAACGAGGCGAAATCTGGCATACTATGTCTAGCAACCAAATGGAAAAGGGATTACCGAGTGGTGTCTCTGGTAATCCCAACACCTACTCCTGAATGGCCCAGGAGATAGGCTTGGGGATAGATAGCACAAAAAAGAGGAGGAGAATAATGAACAAGCTAACTCTCGTGTGTATCTCTTTATGCATAGTTGCGATGCTGGTGCTACTACCTGTACCTCGACCCGCTAGCGCCGATGTGTCCTTTGAGGTTGTCCAGAGCTACGGCTATCCCCGTGAAGACGTTGACGATCCTGAGTGGAGCAGGTACTGCGTCCGGGGGATTGTCAGGAATACGGGGACGTCCAACGCAACCAACATCTATGCACGATTGCGAATCTATTGGTATCAGGGAGGGCCGCTAAGGGGAGAAGGCACTTACGAGATCGACTTGCCTATACTGCGTCCCGGGGAGACATCACCCTTCTATGTTTCTGCAAGGTATATAGCTCCATACCTGATTGATTACTACACTCTCGACGTGGTAGGATTTGAAACCACTGAGGAACCTTATGACCCGCTGAGGTTCGTACCGGAGACGGCAAGCGTATTCGTCAGGGGGTCGAACAGGTATCTGTACGGAGAGGCGCAGAATGTGTCGTCTGGCGACTACTCAAAGTGGGTGCAGGTGTATGTTGCTTGGTTCGATCCGGCGGGTAGGCTGACACAGATTTCGAGTGCGTTTGATCCCGCTACTTATATTAGCCCAGGTGAGAAATTTCCGTTTTCCGACTCCGTATCTATTTTTGAATCTTACGGTAGCTATCAGGTATGGTGTAAGAGTACGGCGATGGAGCCGGGTCTTTATCCTATTCCGTTTAGCCTGGCGGTCATCAACTCTTATTTTGGTGGATACGGAGGGGACGACTTTATTGTTGAGGGTACTATAACCAACAATGGCGATGTCCTTTCAGAGGCTTATCATACTTTTACTGTTATTACATATCGCGATAGCTTGGGAAGGGTCGTGGGTTATAGTCACGATTCGTATCCGGAGGAGGTGGGCCCGGGGCAGACAAAGAGCTTTATGCATGAAGATATGTCCCCACCAGATGAGTTTACTACCTTTGATATCGTGGCTTGGTCTAAAGATACTACCACTACCCAGACACCAACTCCAACGCCGACAATAACTCCTACCCCTACTAATACACCAACGAATACTCCGACGGCTACTCCCACCTCGACACCTACCAACACGCCAACCAATACGCCTATGTCCACGCCAACTCCGACTTCTACTCCTACAATGACACCAACGCCTACTAACACGCCGGCGGCCTGGATATACTTGCCAATAGTTCTCAAGAATTACGGGACTGGCTATTAGCCTCTAACATCTTAGCAACCCGGCTATGAAAACACGACCGACAATCTTCCCCCTGAACTCCAAGGTTTCGCTTCCCTGCTGGACGCCCAGCCTCCCGAAGTCCAAGAGGCTTTCCAGTTCTTGCTAGCCACCGCCATGTCTACCCCGCGAGTAGATTCACACACGATTTAGATAAAGGGGAAGAAGATGGGCTATACCTGCGCAATCTTCGGCTCCGTATTAGATCAGCGCGATGATCAAATCGAGGACAAAGCCTTTCAAGTACGCTTCAGGGACACAGTGTACGTTTCTGATCATTTCAATCGAAGCATCTGGAAACCAGACCCACGCACGGAGAAAATCGCCTTGTTCGACGGAACACTTTTGGCCTTCGTTAATCCAAAAGACATTGATGTTAATGAGTACCAGCAAACGGGGACGATCAGTGGCTCAGTAGAAGAATTCGACTATGTTAATGAAGTATTCTTCGGGCCAGACGATGAGTTCTGTGTCTAGTTCCTTATGTTGCCAAGGGATTATTACCCAAAGCAGTTCATAGTGCCAGATGAACCTCATTTTGCGGCAAGGATTGGTGAGAGGATCCGAATAACCTGGTGGTTTAGGGAGCAAATCAAGATAAAACTCAGGATTAGGCGGGATCAGGACAAGTTTAGTGAATTTGATCACATTGATAGTCCCAGTTTCTTGGAGAGACACCCGCAAGCAATAGCTGCTTACCGTGGGGTTGAAAACCTAGTTGCCAAAACACTGGGAGAGGCGATCACTCTCTGAGGAAGACGACTGTGAAAGGTTGCAGCAAACACTTCGGCAGGGACATTGAAGTGAAATCCATGACCAATGCAAGCCCATCCACGGTGAAGATCGTCATTGCTTGGCTCATTGCCAACGCCGTGGACGCAGCAACCACCTACGTTGGCCTACAACTAGGCGAAGTGGAAGGCAGCCGCTTTCCTGCTTTCATCCTCGCCAGGTTTGGCGCGACTGCTTTCTGGACTGTGAAAGTGTGTCTTACAGTTGCCTTGCCAGTGGCTACGGTGTATCTAGCCAGGCGATACCCGTATGCCGAGAACTTCGCGTGGAGGTTTATGGGGTTCTCAACGGCTGTAGTGGCGCTAGTAGCTGGATGGGGCTTTTATGTGATTGCGAGGTAGCGCTGCTCCCTGGCTCAAGCGACAGGCCAAGCGCCAGGGCCTTGCGCTTGCGCTCTTCCGACTTTTGCTGTAGAATAGAGTTGCCCATCGGTCTGTCTCCTTTCGACTGTGATGTGGTATCTGATGGGCGTCTCCCCGTCGGTTTGATGAGGGCCGGCGGGGAGTTTTTTGTTTCCACTGGGCTGGAGTTCTGAGACCTGCTATTGACGAAACTGGGATGGCGTGGTATACTATACTCAAGCGAACAAGAAAAGGGATTACAGAGTGACGGCTCTAGTAATCCCAATACCTACTCCTGAACGGCCCAGGAGGTAGGCTTGAAGTAACTATAGCACAAAGCCGCTTCCTGGGCAAGTTCGGAGGCAGGAGTTCGCACTAAGCTCACCCCTGGGCAACAACTTTGAACTTGCAATCCCTACTGAAACACCTTACCCACTTATGTTTCCTAATCGAGAGATTTCGGATTAAGCGAAGTAAAGTGCATAACACGTCGTGCGAAAAACTGTGAGGACTAATGAAGATCAAATTGCCTGGAATTATACGTACCCTATTTAGGCATGGAGAATTGTCCCCCAAAGAAAGCCTTGAAGGACTCCCCGACCTTGCAGATGACCTGTTTTTCAAGTTTGTCATGAATCAGATCGAGTATTACCAGAAGAAGGGCCTCTTCTCAGCGGAGATGATCACCAATCACGTGAACTTTCTGCTTGCGCTAACGGGAGTGTATTTGTTATACTCGCTCAATTCTTCCAGGCCCTTAACAGTCCAACAATAGATGTCCTTAATACGTATTTCTTCCTGCTCTCGATTAGCATCCTTTGCCTAATTATTTCTCATGCGGTTAACAAGATATTCAGGCGAGAGTGGATCATGCTGAGATTCTCCAGAAGACAAGAGAGGAAGATCATTCGCGCCGCTCTTGAGGAACCTCCCCGAAATGAGATCATCAGGAAGATCTCGAGCATAATGAACAGCAGACTTGTGACCATTCATGACGACAGTGACCCAAAATACAGAGAAGGGACAAAGAAGGGTCAGCTGACAATAACGAGTTGCATATTCTCATTCTATGCTGTGGGCACAATACTTCTTTTATATCTCATATCGAATATCTACGGCTTTGCACCCACGGTTGATCGTGCCCTCATCTGCTTGCTAGCTTTGCCTGTATTCGTCTTCATAGCTGTAATAACCTATTGCAGGATCAAGCCCCCTTTGAGGGATAGGTCAATAAGCGCTGGTGATGAATCATAATGGAATAGAAAAGGGATTACCGAGCCATCGCTCTGGTAATCCCAACACCTACTCCTGATCGGCCAAGTCGATTTGACTGATCCCCCTCGCTGATGTATATGGGATTTGACCCCAAAGGGAAGGCGAGTGGGATCGGTCACCCAGCCGATTCATCTCGTCTTTCAGTTTCGGTGAACGCTCTATCCTTGAGACGGTCTCAAGTTTGCCGAGAGCCACAATAAACACAGGTCACATCGGTACAACTTTTGGGGTACACCCCATTGTGGCATATCCCCCTAGTAAGTCTCCGCTTCTCACCCCGGCGCTGCCTGCAACTAACTTGCTGGCAGACATGAATATTGTCAATAAAGAGTGCCCCTGTTTTGATCTACCTAAACTAAATCATAGGGCTCACCATTGCGAATTATTGTGAGCTGCATCCACTCCAACTCTTCTGCTTCTAATATACTCCTGGATGTCATCTTCTAAGAAGATGTATCTACCTCCTGGCCCTCTAATATAAGGAATCTTGTCCAGTCTGGCCCATCGTCTAACGGTAGATGGAGTGGTGTGAAAAATCTCTGCCACCTCATTGCTGGTAAGTTTCTTTTCTTGTTTAGCAACTATTTCCACAGCCATTGTCTGTTTATCCCAAACATCCTCTCGCTCACAATTTGACACACAATATGCGATATGACTATTATCTGATATTATAGCAGATTTTGTCAGAAAGACAAACTGCAATTTTAGGAACTTCGACCTCTGCCCCTGTGACAAATCACAAGAGATCTTCCCGGGAATATCAATTTAGGCCTCGTCAGGTGCTGAAATGGCTCGGAAGTGTTATCAGCGGCTCAGGACGGCACGGTCCGCCCGGCGGCTTTGCTCTTTGGGACTCTATCACTACTCGTTGAATATCTCGTGATAGCCCCGACCCAACTCGTCGTCTTATCAGGAACCAAAGACCTTCCTGTGCGCCCGGCGGTAGTCTTCCCGTTTGGTCTGGGCATAGATGCGGGTGGTGTTCGGCGAGGCATGGCCCACGGCATATTGAGTCAGGGCCAGGTTCCCGGTCTCGCTCAGGAACTCCGTGGCGAAGAAATGGCGAAGAGAGTGGGGCGTCAGATGGAACCTCTCTAGGATGCCAGCGCGGGCTGCCAGCTCGAAGAGGATGTTTTGCACGCTGCGGGTGGACAGGGGAAGAACCCTGGAGCCCGCCCTGCGGTCTTGCGGGAGAACACGGGAAGGTCGGCCAACGCTCTCGGCTGAGCCCCGTCCTGTCGGGCCCTCAGATAGCTCTGGATAGCCTTCCAGGCACTGTCTGAGACTAGCACCTCGCGTTCCTTCTTCCCCTTGGCATACTTCACGCTGGCCCCACGAACGTTATACAACAGGTGGCCACGCTCCAACCTGACCAGTTCCGACACCGGCATGCCCGAGCTAAGCAAGGCTTCGATGATGACGATATTGCGCAGCCGGATCAGCTTTTGGCGGCGCTGCTCCCCGGGCGCCATATCCTCGGGCAAATCCAGAGGCTTCCTGGCTTCGGCGAGCAGTTCATCTATGATCTCCTGAGTGGGGAGTTTATCCGGCGGGAGCTCGTCTCGTCGCTTGTGCTTGCCGGCCTTAGCAGGGCTGTTAGCCAATACTGTCACCCGGCTGTTGTGAGAAACGCTGCCGGCATGGGTGCAATCAGAAAAGGAGTGTTCCATTGGGTGCCGCCGCCCAAGTCGCAGATCTGTCAGCGACTTGCTGTAAGAAGGAAACCGCTACTTTCCTAGACCGCTCACAAGTCGGTGGTATGCCTTGAAGCTGTCGTCTACTAATCGGTGAGTGTCCGGTCGTGGCTTTGCCGTGGGCTCACCCGAACGGTAACTGCCAGGAGGCCACGTAGCAGGCTTCCAGTGCTTCCGGGTGACTGCAGGTGCTGAAGCCGGGTATCCCCCAAACATATGGAGAGGAAAGCAGTAGATTACAGAAGCCACCTGCATTAACCGCATTGGAATGCAGTGTCACGGAGCGGGTTTTCTTTCACCCTGTATGGCTATGCTACCCTGACAATCAAGGTGCATCTCGGTTCTGGGGCAACCTTTGTGGGCAGGCCCACCAAGGTTGTTCGGAAGCAAAATCCAGGATTCCTAATTGCGGTTTCATCCAGCGCGGTCTATAATAAACACAAAAGGGATTACCGAGTGACGGCTCTCGTAATCCCTGTGCCTCTCTGCTCACGCCCAGGAGAAAGGCTTGTGGGATTATATCACAAAGCCGCTTCCTGGGCAAGTGGAGGAGGCTCAATCTTTTGGCTAACGAAATCATTGAGTATCAGGGCCAGCCGGAGAACATCGAGCGCGAGATTAAAGAGCGAGGCAGGCGAACACAGGCAAAATCGGGAGCAGATGATCTGCAGCCCGGGTTATTTTAGGCATGATATGATGACCATATGAGCAAGCGCGAGAGAGGCCGCTTCCCTGGTTGGGGGCAGAGGGAGCGGGCCGGCGACCTTACCTGGATAAGAGAAGACTCGCGCGTCTTTTGGCCTGTCCGCCCAAAGGGGCTATGAAGAGCTTGGGCGGGGAGCGATTGTTGTTGACACGATCTCATGGCCAACCGGAGAAGGCCACCCCTTCGGTTGCTTCCCCCAAGAGAAGGTTGAGGAGACGGGTAATGCCGATGCCCAACGGATGGTGAGGAAGCACGATCGCGAACATGTATTCTCCGACACACTCGTTGAGTGCAGTTCACCAATGTTCGCTCGGCACTACGACGAGGCGAGACCTACGCTGGCCCGTTGATGCCCCCTCAGCGCACACGCAGCACCAGCGGCAGGTAAATGCGATACATCTGTACCTGGAACGAGGTTGAGGCAGAAGCCATATTGCCCACCACGTCCGCTGCTGAAACAATGGCCGCATGCAGACCGTCGGCCAGAGGTGAACTTGGCAGGTACAGCAGTTGCCCTGTGCCGGTGATGTAATCTGCCGTCACCACCTGCCCGTCCAACCGCATCTGGACTGTGGCCGGGTCAATTCCCACTCCCGTATCCACTACCAGGGCGCTGATGAGGGGCAGTGGATTCGCGATGACACTCCCATCGGCGGGAGTCAAGATGCTCACTTGCGGCGGCGTGCCATCGTAACCCAGGGCGAAGGTTCCCAGTTGGTCGATGCTAGCCGTAAACGTGTTATTCACCAGGTCTGCTTGTGCCGCCATCGGTTGCCAGTTGTTCCCCTCCAGGCTCCAGCGGAACATCCCGATGCGGCTCTCGTTCACCCCGGCTGCCGCCTCATCGGTGTAAGTGATGACCAGGGTGGCGGCCGGGCTCACCGTCAGGGTGTAAGGCTGGAACTCATACATGCCGCCAACTACGAAGTCAGATCCCAAGGCCGTAGCTCCCGCCGGGCTCAGATCCAGAGTGCTTGCGCTCACCATGCTCGTCGGCACCCAGCCCACAGCAGTAAGGGTGATGGAATTTGCCTGTCGGATGGTCGCTGCCCGTGGTCCGGAGCCCGTCGCGTATAGCTGTGTGCCTGTCGGGGCGATAACTTGCGCGCCGCCTTGGATGACACCGTCCACCGTCCTGGATACGGTGCCGATGACCCAGCCCATGCCCGATGTCACCTGCTGCCAGACCCAGTTGAAAGCGTCTTTCACCAGGTCCCATAGCCCGCCTACCGCATTAGCAGTGAGTTGCAGCCAATTCCTGCCTGCACGAGAAACGTAACCATCGACCTGATACGAAGCGGTCGGATAGGGTTCGCCGTTCAGAAGCACACCTTGCTGGTAAACCAACTAGCGAGCTTGCTTGAATTCCACTCCTGCCCCCAGATCAATCTTGATAACCTCCAGGTCAATCTCAGGCACCAGGTTCAGTTGTGCTCCATCCTCAGCGGTTATCTCATACTCAGCGAAGTCCACATTGCCCAGCAGCCCATTGATCTCCGCGATGATGGGATCGTTGCCTACCTCAAGGTCGGCGGACTCAGAGGACGCCACGCCCCGGATCAACCCACTCAGGTTGTGGGCGGCGTTCAAGACCGCCTGGTCAATCTGATCACCTGGGATAGTGTATCGGGTGGTCACCCGGTTCTGATCAATATCGGTGAACGTCAGGTCGTTTCCTTCACCGGTGATGCTTAACTCAATCCGGTTCACTTGCCCTGTGTTTTGGTCATAGAAGACCTCCTCTTGCACAGTGGCTACATCCTCCCCGACATAGTTGCCGACCAGGTTCTTGATCGGGCCGATCTCTGTAGCGAGTCTGGAGGACTGCCAACTGAGATCCAAGACGCAAAACTCACTGACCAGGGTGTCGTAGTACCTGTGGCCAGTCATTACTGTCATGTCGCCGGTGGCGGCCAAAAGGTTGAGATCGATGGCATTCAATTCGGCGTCCCTCTTGCCGACGAGAAAGCTTAATTGGAGGCCGTCAATTCCCAGCTCTACCTGCTCGTGCACTCCAGCGCCGACTGTCACCTCATCGTAGGGCAAAGTGATATTGGCCCGGGCCAGGATGTTCGCCAGGAATGGCTGGCCGGGGAAGCCGGTAATGGAGTCGGCGATGCCAGCCAATAGCATCAGCCCTTGGGCCTCTCGTGCTGCTTTCTGGTAGGGGTCAGAGAAGGTGCTGCTCACACCGGCCTCGGTGCGCAGCAGCAGTTCACCCACTAGATGCGAGCCGGGTCCTTGCACCTTGACGAGACCTCCCTCAATGGAGGGCGAAAAGTCGACGCCGAAGCCTGCCCCTGCTTCGCCCGTGTAGTTCTCTGCCATCGTCACCTGATCGTCATCTGTGGCATCAGGGTCACTCTCCTCCAGGGTAAGGGCCATCCCGCCATTGACCTCCCCACTGAGGTAAGCCACCAGGCCGCTGCTGACACCTCCGCTGGCTTTGCGCACCGCGCCACATTCCCAGCTATGAACGTATCGCCGCTCAATGACTTCAACCCCGAAGCTTGGCTCTCCCTGGGTGAAGTAGGTCTGGCCCCCGTAGGTCACGCTCTCCGTGCTCACTGTGTAGCCGCCCAGGCCGCCTAGCCCGTCTGCCTGAGTGGTCACCGTGAAATACCCCTGGGCATCGGTGCTGGCCGGGCCGCCTGACGAAGAGGTGACGATGGCATTGGGTACAGCATCACCGCTAGCATCCAGCAGGCGAAAATAACGGTAGGCGGTGCCGCCCTGCATCACGCTGCTGGCTGTGGTATGGGTGGCAGGATAGACGGGGGAGATGGTGCCGGTGAACGGTTCCGCCCCGCCCGTGAAGCGCAGAATGATCAGCCCGCCATCCCCATCGGCGACGTAGGCGTAGTTCCCCACCACCGCTACGCCACAGGCCCACCCCGGCGTGTCGTAGAAGCCGACCTCGCTGGGGGCCGCCGGGTCGGAGACGTTGATAATGCGCAGGCCCGCATAATCATCGGCGACGTAGGCATAATTCCCCACCACGGCCACGCGCCAGGCATACCCCCGTGTATAGTAGAAGCTGACCTCGCTGGGGGCCGCCGGGTTGGAGACGTTGATGATGCGCAGACCTCTCTCCAGATCGGCGACATAGGCGTAGTTCCCCGCCACCGCCACGCCCACGGCAAACCCCGGCGTGTCGCAGGAGCCCGCCTCGGTGGGGGCCGCCGGGCTAGAGACGTTGATGATGCGCAGACCGTCATACCCATTGGCGACGTAGGCGTAGTTCCCCACCACCGTCACGCCCCAGGCAATCTCCGGTGTGTCGTAGAAGCCGACCTCGCTGGGGGCCGCCGGGTTGGAGATGTTGATGATGCGCAAGCCCTCATCATAATCGGCCAGGTAGGCGTAGTTCCCCGCCACGGCCACGCCATGGGCCGATCCTGGCGTGTCGTAGGAGCCGGTCTTAGTGGGGGCCGCCGGGTCCGAGACATTGATGATGCGCAAACCTCTGCACCCATCGGCGACGTAGGCGTAGTTGCCTGCCAGCGCCACGTCCATAGCAAACCCCGGCGTGTCGTAGAAGCCGGCCTCAGTGGGGGCCGCCGGGTCGGAGATGCTGATGATACGCAGGCCCGAACCGTTGGCGACGTAGGCGTAGTTGCCAGCCACCATCACGCCCCTGGCATCCCCCGCCGTATCGTAGCCCAATTCGATAGGGTGGGTGGGATCAGCCACGTCGATGATGCGCAGTCCGCCAGACCCATCGGCGACGTAGGCATAGCTCCCCGCCACGGCCACGCCATGGGCCGACCCTGGCGTGTTGTAGGAGCTGGCCTTGCTGGGTGCCGCCGGGTCGGAGACGTTGAAAATGCGCAGGCCCGCCGACCCGTTGGCGACGTAGGCGTAGTCTCCCGCCACGGCCACACCCTCGGCAGACCTCGGTGTATCGTAGAAGCCGGTCTCGGTGGGTGCCGCCGGGTCGGAGACGTTGATGATGCACAGACCCTCCCAATCGGCGACGTAGGCGTAGTTCCCCATCACCGCCACGCCACTGGCACGACCCGGCGTGTCGTAGGAGCCGGTCTCAGTGGGTGCCGCCGGATCGGAGACGTTGATGATGCGCAAGCCGCCATCCCAAGAGTCGGCGACGTAGGCGTAGTTCCCCGCCACCGCCACGCCCCAGGCATATTCCGGCGTGTCATACGAGCCGGTCTCGGTGGGTGCCGCCGGGTCGGAGACGTTGATGATGCGCAAGCCGCTCTCCCCAGTAGCGACGTAGGCATAGTTCCCCGCCACCGCCACGCCCAAGGCAACCCACCACATGTCGTGGGAGCCGGCCTCGGTGGGTGCCGCCGGGTCGGAGACGTTGATGATGCGCAGGCCGCTATGCACAGCAGCGACGTAGGCATAGCTCCCCACCACCGCCACGCTTCGCACGACGTGGGGGAGTACTTCTGTCTGGCCCACCACCATGGGGTTGGCCGGGTTGGATATATCCAAGACCACCAGCCTCGGCCCCACGCCCAGGTAGGCATAGTTTCCCTGCACGGCCACGGCGTAGGGTAGGCCGCCGATCTGGCCCACAAATTCCACGTTCTGGGCATCGGCACGCGTAGCGTCCCGCCTGGCAGGGGCCGTCGCGGGCGTGCTGCGCAGGGCCTTGGTCACACGGACGCGGTCAGGGGCTGGGGGCGGCCCTTCGGCTTCGCTTCCTTTGGCTACCCCTTCGACTTTGCTCAGGACGGGGCCCGGGGCAGGCAGGGCAGGCGTAGCCAGGGAGACCTGCTGCGATTGGGCCGCCGAGGACTTCAACCCGCCCGGCATGAGTAGGGCAAGCAAGGCCACGCTCACAAGAAAAGCGAATGCAGTGAACGGTCGCGTTTTCATTGGTTTGCGGTTTGCTCCTTTCAGTTGTGCCGTAGTCGTCTGTTGGTTTGGGCACCGGGGCAGGACGAGGCTCACCACAACCCGCTGATGCCCTCAGCGGTTGCGCAGGATGAGGGGCAGGTAGATTCTTGGACTCGCGAAGCTAAGATAATCGTAGGCTGCTGTGGTGTAGACATTCTCGGCTTCGGCTATCACAAGGGCCGCTCGTCGACGGTCGGTGAGCAGCAGGTTAGTCAACGTGTACGGCCCATTCCGGTGTGAGACGTAGATATCGTCGCCGTCGAAGCGCAGCGCCAGGGTACCTGCTCCCGTGGTGACATCTTCGATGGCGAAGCTGTGCGCCACGAAGTTGCCACCTACATCTATCATATCTGCCGACAAGCCAACAGTACCGCTGATGATGGCATTGATGCCTGCCGTGATTGTCAAGGCTTCGTAGAAGGACGAGCCTAGCGAGCGGGGTTGGGGTGTGTCGCTATACGCACCGCTCAGGGTGACGATGTTGGACGAAATCTGGAAGGTCAGGCTCAGGCCACGCTCGAAGGGGACGCTGTCCGCAGTGGTCCCGGTGGCAACCAGACGCACTTCCGCATAGCCCGGTGCATCCGGCACGGTGTACGTGGCCTGATATTGCCCCGCCCCTAGCGGTGACAGACTCACGGTATCCGTCACGCCATCGGCGCACAGGACGGTGGCCGTTACCACGGCGCTGGCCGGCGAACCCGACAGCGAGGCGGTGATCGTCGCCGAAGCGCCGGGCGCATACCAGTCGCGATCTGTTTCGGCTGTCAGCGATAGGAGGCTGTCAAAGGCGGCGAAGGTGGTGTAGGCGCTGCCATCCGTCGGGATGTCACTGGTGGCTTGCAGCACCAACTGCCAGATCCCGGCGATGGCGTTGGGGAAGTAGTAGGTGGCCGATGTCACGTCGGCATCATAAGTGACCACGTCCGGATGGCTGGCGGCGTAAGCCGGGTCAATCGTTTGACCGTTCGGATCAACCAGAGTGACTGCCAGCGTGCCAGTCTGCCATTGTGCCGCAAACAGGGTCGGGCCACCCTCCAGCGAGATGGTGCGCGTGGCAGTCTGCCCCGTCAGCAATGTGCCGTACTCAAAGGGGATACGTTCTGCCAGCGTGGGTGTGATCTCCGCTGTGACCTGTAGCGGACTAATGCTGCCACAGGTGTTGCTCGTTTTATCCACCAGTACCTTCTTGAGGCACTGTACGTAGCTCAGGCTTTGTCCACCGTCGCGAACGAAGTAACTACGTGAACCACAGCCCTTGCTGTGCACTTCATCCGTTTCCCAGCGGTCCAGAGTGCCCGAAAGTCCTGTTCCACTGCCGGTCGGGATGAGAGCATCATCTGGCCCACGGATGATCACATCAAGCGCCATGCCAAAAGCGCTTCGGGAGAGAAACGGCGCGTCGCCACTGATCACGTGGTAGGTCACGCCGGTTGCCCGTGTCGGGTGATCCTCGTTGAAGAGAGCCATCCCCAGGATTGACAAATCGCACGTTGCGGGTTGATAGTCTCTGCAATACTCCCCCAAACTCAACCCATTGGCCAGGAAAACGAACACATCAACTGGGACACCCAGGTGGGGGCTGCCGAAGGTGAACAGAGCGGCCACGTCTCCATCGTAATCTGGCCCTTCAATGTAAGCGCGGCTGACCACGCCGCCCATGCTGTGGGCAATCAGAATGACTTTCTCCTGGTTTGTGGCAGCCTTGGCCAGAGCGATGGCCTGGCGCAAGCGGGGCACGTTTTCAACAAGAGGGGGTGTGTAGCACGGCGAAGTTTCGAGATAGGCGTAGGCGACATAGTAGCCAGCGGCCTTCAAATCATCGTACATCAATTTGAAGTTGGAACTTGGATCGGGCCAATCACACGGGCCCCACGGTGGGAACCCTCCCCATCCATGCACAAAGACAATGGGGGGCTTATCATAGCCTGTGAAATCCTGCCCCGTGGCATCCGGCGGCACGCTCACCGTGCGCGAGGCGGGCGAGAAGGTATAGCCGCTCTTGCTAGGCGTGATGGTGTAGGTGCCTGCCGCCAACTCGCTGAGGGTGTAGTTGCCATTGCTGTCGGTGATGGCAGTGTGCCCCGCACCATCGGAGATGATGACGCCGGATATGGGATTGCCGCTGCCATCATGCACCCGGCCGCAGATGAAGTATGTGGGCTCCGCTCCCCTAAATCTTAGGATGAGAAACCCCCCATCCCAATCGGCCACATAGATATAGGGGCCGTAGACAAAGACGTCAGAAGCAGTACCCGACGTGTCATAGTATGCCACCTCGTAGGGGCTGGTGGGGTCAGAAACATCCACAACCCTCAGACCCTCTTCCCAAGCGGCCAGGTAAACATAGGCGCCGGAGACGAAAAGGCTCTGGGCCCAGCCCCCATACGCCAGGTATCCTATCCTGAGGTATCCCACCTTCTGGGGATTGGCAGGGTTGGAGATGTCCACCACTGCCAGGCTATGGACATAATAGATGTCATCTATAATATACGGCAGATCCCTCTCGACCACATAGGCATAGCTTCCTGAGACGAAAATGCCGCTGGAATACACGTCATGGTGACCCACTTCCTGGGGGGTGGCCGGGTTGGAGATATCGAGAACTCGCAGCCCTCCATACCTATCGGCCACGTAGGCGTAGGGGCTCGAGACGAAGACACCCACGGCATCCCCCGGCGTGTTGTAGTATCCCACCTCGTAGGGGTTAGTAGGGTCGGAGATATCAATCACCCGTAGGTCTCCACCGACGACGTACGCGTAGGAACCGGAGACGAAAACATAGTTTTGAATTCCGCCGAAGTTATAGTATCCCACCACCTGAGGCTCGAATGGGTTGGAGACATCTATCACCCACAGGCCCTGCCCCCAAGCGCCTACATAGCCATAGCTTCCTGAGACAAAGATGTCCTGCACATCAGGCGTGAGGGGGCCCTCTATCATATCTGGGATCTCCGCTTGGCTAACTACGGTTGGGTTGCTGGGGTTGGAAATGTCTACCACCACAAGTCTACTGCCCATGCCGAGGTACGCATAGTTCCCTTGCACAGCTACTGCAGAGACGTTGCCCCTGACCTGCCCTACCAGCTCCACATCTGTCGTTGGTCTCCCTGTGAAGTCCTGTCCCGTGGCATTCGGCGGCACGCTCACCGTGCACGAGACGGGCAAAAAGGTATAGCCGCTCTTGCTGGGCGTGATGGTGTAGGTGCCTGCCGCCAACCCGCTGAGAGTGTAGTTGCCGTTGCTGTCGGTGGCGGGAGCGTGCCCCGCTCCGTCGGAGATGGTGACGCCGGAGATGGGGTTACCGCTGCCATCACGCACCCGGCCGGAGATGGAGTATGTGGGCTCTGCTCCCGTAAACCGCAGAATGAAGAGGCCCCCACTGGTCAAACTCCCACCGGTCACATATGCATACTCCCCGGCAACATAAACGTTTTCGGCCCCCTCTGGCGTCTCGTAGTACCCCACCTCAACGGGATTTGCAGGGTCGGAAACAGAGATGACACGAAGGCCCCCATACCCATCCGCTACGTATGCATATTCCCCAGCAACATAAATGTCCTCGGCCCCATCCGACGTCTCGTAGTACCCCAACCCAACAGGGTTCGCAGGGTCGGAAACAGAGACGACATAAAAACCCCCATACACATCGGCCACGTATGCATATTCCCCGGCAACATAGACGCCCCAGGCCGCCTCCGGCGTGTCGTAGTACCCCACCTCAACGGGGTTTGCGGGGTCGGAAACAGAGACGACACGAAGACCCTTATCAAAATCGGCCACGTATGCATATTCCCTGCCGACATAGACGCCCGACGCAATCCCTGACGTCTCGTAGTATCCTACCTCAACGGGGTTTGCAGGGTCGGAAACAGAGATGATACGGAGACCGCCTTCAATGAGTGCATCGTGCTCCCATATCTGAGAGGCCACATATGCATACTCCCCGGCAACATAGACGTCCCAGATACCCCCTGGCGTGTCGTAGTACCCCACCTCAACAGGGTTTGCAGGGTCGGAAATAGAGATGATATAGAAGCCCCAACCGGCCACATATGCATATTCCCTGGCAACATAGACGTCCATCGCCAAATCCGGCGTCTCGTAGTACCCCACCTCAACAGGGTTTGCAGGGTCGGAAACAGAGATGACGCGAAGACCCCCAAACCCATTGGCCACGTATGCATGTTCCCCGACAACATAGACACCCCCTGCATAACCCAGCGTGATGTAGCCCACCAGGTCCACGTTCTCGCCCTGCTGTGCGAAAGGTTCAGCGCTAGCAGGGAGCGGGATGACCCCGGCCAGAGGGATGGGAAGCAGAAACAAGAGGACAAGAATCGCGATTATCAAGTGCCTTTTGTTCATTGTGTGCACCTCCGCAGAACACAAACACCAGCCTCGGGGTATGCACAAGCACGACCTTGGCTGGCGCTGTGTTCGGGAATGTTGTCTGCTGTGTCAGGCTATCCCGTCAAGGCCGAGCTCCAGCACCCCCCGACTATAGTTGTTTTCGCCCCAATCTGAGTCGGGTAATGTTTAGATGTACGGAGAAGATTAAAAAGCTGATTGCGCACTTACTTCATGAGTGCGCTTTGATTATATCACAATCTTTGACAAAATGACAAAACCTCCCCTTGACACCCCCTCAAACTCCTGATATAATCTCCCCAGATAAGGGTTATTATCTTGCGAGAAAGGCGGGAATCTCTAAAGATAACCCTGCCAAAAGCACGCCTTATCCAGAAAAAAACTCTTAAGATAATATTTCAATTTGCCAACATTTCCGTATAAGGGACTAGGCGGAATCTGAGACAAGAGGGGTGAGATATTCCTTTTCCAAAGACCTGGCTTGAAGAGATGGTAATTGAGTGGTTACACCTAGAAGGCTTGCTAGTGGAGGCAAATCTGCCTGTTAGTACTCCGGAACGGGGTGGAAGGCGCGAGGCTGATGTTGTAGGCGGCAAGATTAGCGATGATACACTGGTCATCAAACACGTTGAAACGGGTACTCTGGCGGGAGGGAAAGGAAGCATCACATCCATTGAGAAAAAGTTCTCGCTTACTGTCGCCCAGCCGGTCACGGAGTACTTCAAGCAGAGGCTGTCCTTTACGAGTGACAGGGTCGCCTATCAGAAGATCTATGTTGCCTCTTACTGGACTGCGCCGACAGTAGAAGGACTCAAGCGCTTAGGCGTGCTGGTTGTGACACTGCCGGACTTCATATGTGGTTGGGTCCTTCCAACGATCTCGAGATGGAAGGGGAAGCCACCCCATCGACCCCGGACCAGCGGGAAACACATCACACTACCTGAAACGTACTGGTTACTCCAGTTGGTTGATTATCTGAATACTAGGGATCTGCTGACATGTCCGCCGAGATGCGATATAGGCAGTCCGAACGTCCGGTCGGTTGAGAGCTGCGATTGCGCCTAAACGCGTTGGAGCCGACCGCGCCAACGCCGCGCGATATAAACGCTCCTTTGCATCTCGTAGCCTTCTGGAGAGAGGGTGCGGCGGCTGACGCGCAGGCCGTTGTGCGCCAAGCAAGCTTGGCGTTTCTTGCAGGGTGAGAGTCCCTGTCGGGTAAGGTTTAACCAACCACCCATACCGAGTGTTGCAGCTGTGGAGGAGGAGGGAAGCCGAACGAAACAGTTGAAGCGTACACAGGGAACCACGCAGGCCGCAAGGGAGACCGCACTCCCCCAAGCTTGATACAGCCCCGTTAGAGAGCGAGGGGACGCAAGTCCCAAAAGCAGACGGCGATGGTTTAACGGCCCCAGAAGCCAACACAAAGGGACCGCTATGGTGAGGTCCTGGAGGGTCTGCCGGGGTCTACGAAGAGCGTGGCATGCGTGGAGAGAAATGCCAGGAACTTGGGAGACCCTGGCGGCTCCTGGGTGTTGAAACCAGGTAGGCGGAACCGAAAGGACAAGTAGGGAAGCCGAGGGTCGTCGGGGAGTCGGATCAGCCCATAGTGTGCGCTGGGCAGCGCTCAGATCAGGAGGGTTGAAGTCCCTCTGGCGCTCGGATGAGGGGCGCCATATCCAAAAGCGGGGGTAATGCCTCGCTGGCCGGAGGTCAAAGAGGCCACCGGAGGGCAGGGTGTCCACCGTGAGGTGGAATCCGAAGGGCATGAGGAGAAGTACCGGGCCGCAATCGAGGGAGATATCCCATGATGAACCGGTCGGCCAAAGATGGGGCAAGGTCGAGCCTGCACTATGGAGGCGAAGGCGTTACTCATCCACCCATCGTACCAAGGTGTGTGCGGGCGGCACGGTACGGAAGATTTGAGCGTGACCCCAGGAGGACTCGTCGGGTTCCTGAGTGGCGTCAGGATAAGCGACCCTATAAGTGAATAACGAAGTGGGAAGCGAAGCTCGGCGAGTAGTCGGACAGCCGAATAGTACCAGAAGCGCAGTGAAAGCTGTGTGACCTCGAAGAGACGAGGCAGCCGAGTGGGCTGGGGAAGGCGGCTGGCAAAGGTGGTTGGTGAGAGACATCAAGCAAGCGAGTAAGGGCGATGGCGCGGATAAGTTCCCTAAGTGAAAAACCCATAAGTCAGCGTCCGAGGAGACTTGCGGACTGGCTCAACCCAACTGGTGCAAGGAGGGTCCACTCATTGGTGGATAAGGTTGGAACCGATCTTCGAGCTGCTATTCGATGATGCCAACTTCGGATCGCGCCGGCGAGATGGGATTTGTGAGCCTGGTCTCACTGATACCTTCACTTGCACGACGTAGATAACGCACCTTTGTGAAAGCCCAGTGCGGGAAAACCGCACGCTGGGTTGTGTGTCCAGCTAAGGCTGGCGTGTTCAGCAGGAAGACAGTCCTGCCGGGGTAAGAGCCAGAAGCCCCGTAGCTTGGATAGCAGGGCGGAGGGAAACCGAAGCTCTGAAGCCTATCGACAAAGTCATCTGAGGGATGGCAGCGAGTCACCAGGCCGTAACGAAAGTAAACGCATAGGTGGCCTCGAAAGTGCGGAGCCCCGGAGGCCGAGCCCGCATCCTGGGGGCGAAGGCAGCATGGGCAGCCGAAGACTGGCTGAAACGGCTGACCCACTCCGGCGGGGTGGTAGCGACAGCATGGTGGCAAGGACACGCTAAGCAACTGGAGAAGCCCTCCTCGCCCCAGGGAGAAACTTCTGGAGAAAGGTAGGCCCTATAACCAGTGACACTGGGAAATGGGACGAAGGCGAGAGGGTGGCGGATGGGTCCGTAGTAGCGATGAACCGGGGTAATGCCTGGGGAGCGAAGGGGCCCTGCTGTTGGTAGTTCCTCTAACAAAATGGGAGGCAGGGACGGGATGATAAAGACGTCCATCAGTCTGCAGGACCTGAGGCGGAGGATATACATCAAGGCGAAGGCTGATAAAGCCTGGCGATTCCCATCGCCGGGGCTTCGGCTGGGACAGGTGGAGTAGGTCTTGGCTGTATCAAAACTTGGGGCTGTATGCGGATTACCAGGTGCGGTACTACCGAGATGCGAAAGCGCTGCCAGCACGATAGGTCACATAACCCTTGGTGAGAAGCCAACAGGACAGCCCAGTACGGGAAATCCGTACGCTGGGTTGGACGAGGCGGGGGCTGGAAACGTGACCATGGGAGCCGGACTGAGGCCCACAACGAAAGGCGTGGATGAGCCACCGGACCCTAAAGTGCGCGCGCCAGTCCTCGACCCTACCTGTGCGGGGAGGGGGCGGGCAACTGCCCCCTCTACCGCGACAGTCCAGCGGCCGTAATACATTATGGCCATGAAAAAAAGCAGTACAGATCAGTACCAAGACTACCTGACCAGGCTAGGGAAAAGCCCCAACACGGTCAAGGCATACGGCCACGACGTGGCCGCCTTTGTCCGTTGGCTTGAACAGACCATCGGAGAGGGTTTTGACCCTCGGGCCGTCGACTCTAGAGACATCCAGGAGTATAAGCGCTACCTGATGCGTCAGAGGCTTACCCCTGCCACCATCAACCGCCGGCTCATCGCCCTCAGAGGCTTTTTCCGTTGGGCCAAACAAGAGGGCCTAGCTGAAGAGAACCCCTTTGACGTCATTGAGAAGGTCTTGATAAAACAACAACAAGGCACCGCCCCCCGCTGGCTTGACCGCCAGGAGCAACTGGCCCTTTTGCGGGCGATGAGAAAGTCTAGGAGTAAGCGCGACCTGGCCATCATCCAGACTCTCTTGGGGACGGGCCTGCGCATCTCAGAGCTGGCGGCCCTCAGAGTTTCAGACGTGGAGATCTCAGACCGCAAGGGCTGGCTACATGTCCGAGAGGGGAAGGGGAGCAAAGCAAGGGACATACCTCTGGACAACAAGACCCGTCAAACCCTTTCAAACTATCTCGACGGACGGCAAGAAGACGGATCCGAACAGCTCTTTCTAGGCCAGCGGGGGCCGCTCACAAAGGCAGGGATCAACTACCTGGTCACCAAGTATGCTTACCAGGCCAGGCTTGAGGATTGCACCAGCCACACCCTAAGACACACCTTTGCCAAGAATCTGGTTGACGCCGACACCCCGCTTGACCAGGTGGCCACCCTTTTGGGACATGAAAGCCTGGACACCACCAAGGTCTACACCAGACCGAGCAAAAGAGATTTGGAGCAGGCCGTCAGACGGGCGGCCGGGGAGATATGAGGAGAGCCCACAGACCAGCCAAGAAGTGTATTCAACTACTGCCAGCGGCTCTCTTGCCTTTGAAGAAAGAGTGGCAAGCGATCTCCCGTGATCTGCCAGTGGGAACGTGCCTGATCATCTTGCCTGATCATAACCCCAGGATCGAGGAACAGATGATGATGGTGGTTCGAGCCTTCGAGAGCCAAGGCCGCAAGGTTGAGATTCTAAGAGAGGCGGATCTAAACGCTGAGAGGTAAAACGCGCGGTCTCCAGAACACGCGCTATAGACGTTGACAGCGTCGCAAAAGTAGGGTATAATTGTTGTAGTACTCAGCATATCAACAGGATTTAGCAATGGAAACCCCTTTTGACAATTACGTTGGTGTTTTGGAAGCAGGGCGCCGTCTCAACATCCACCCTGAGTCGGTGAGACGGCTGATCCGCCAGGGCAAAATACCGGGGACTAAGTTTGCAAATAAGTGGCTCATCAGAAAGGACGAGCTCGAGCAGTTTGCCCTGACCTACGATCCTCGGCGTGGCCGAGCGGCTACCTTGCTTTAAGCCTATACTTGGAATAACAAACCACTGCCTCCTTAGACATTTCCCTCAACATAACAAGAAAAGGAGCCGCCCCTTTAATGCAAACTACCAGGTATGCAAACGAATATGAACTCCAAAAGGTCGTTCAACGATGTCATAACATTATCTGGGAACGCCACGGCCTTGACCCCGCTCAGGCATTTGATGAACTAAGCAAACTACTCTTGGTTAAGCTATACGACGAGAGCTCCCCCAGCGGCTCGATCCTTGCTCTTTCAATTGGTGAGGCCCCTGAGAAATTGGCAGCACGAGTCCATGAGTTCTTCGCCCAGGCTAACGAGAACCCACGCTTCGGTAATATCTTCACTGATGAGTCACAGATCATCAACATCGATGCTATAGCTATACATCAAGTTTTCAAACAACTGCGCCCCTTCAGTCTGCTCGAGACCACTTTGCACGTAGATGGAGCTGATATCAAAGGGACCATGTATGAGCACATGATTGGCAATACATTCCGTGGCGAGCTCGGGCAGTTCTTTACACACCGGAGCATCGTGGAATTCATGGTCCGATTAGTCGCCGTCGGTGAACACAGAGTTGTGTATGACCCAGCGTGTGGGTCTGGTGGATTTCTGATCATGTGTGCCAAACTGTTGAGAGAGAAACTCCTCCAGGAGGAGCCCGATCTCTCCCACCAGCATCTTGGGTCGCGACTTAGAGCGTATAGCAAGCAATGTCTAGTGGGTACGGAGATAAATGAGCGGACTGCCCGAGTGGCCAAGCTCAACTTGCTGATGCACGGCCTTGATTATTCGAACATATATAACATCAATGCTCTCAAAGTTGGGGAAGGGGGTGCTGAACTTCAACACCTTATTGCTGAGGGCTCAATCGATATCATTTTCGCTAATCCCCCCTTTGCAGGCTACGAAAAAGACCCAGCCACTTTGGCTAAGTTTGAACTAGGGCACAATGGAAGGGGAAGGGTCGCCGCTGTAACCCGTGAAGTGCTTTTCATCGAACGGATTATTCGCTTGTTGAAAGAGGACGGCATGGCGGCTATCGTCCTGCCGCAGGGTGTTTTCTCAAATCGTAATCTTAGGCCAGTGCGGGACTACATTAAGCACCACGCTCAGCTACTCGCTGTTATCGAACTGCCTGATTGGGCGTTTATTCCCTCAGGTACTAGCGTGCGCGGCAGCTTGCTTTTCCTTCAAAAGGGACTAAGAGTTCCCGAAAACTATAGGGTCTTCATGAAGCGTGTCAAACACATCGGCTTCACTTCCACAGGAAAGCCTAGCGAGTTCAACGACTTCCCAGCCACACTAGAAGAGTATGCTAGCAGGTTACCTAAATATCTCGTCCCGATCTCCGACGTCGACGATCGACTTGATGCCAAACTATATATCCCGGAGAATCGTGTAGTGCTTTGGCTGTTCAAGTCAAATGCAAAACACAAGCTTGTAAGGCTCGAGGATATTGGCTCATTCCTCAATGAGAGACGGAATCCTCGTACTACTCCTAACGAGATTATAAACCTCATCGAGACTAGCTGTGTTGACCCGGAGACCTTGAAAATCACGCCTAAGCGCATAAAGGGTGCGGAAAGCAACTATACATCCCTCAAGGTTCTGAGGGCTGGGGATATCTTGATATCACGCCGACGCGCCTATCGAGGAGCGATTGTCGAGGTTCCCCCTGAGCTAGATGGCGCCTTAGCAATATCGGAGTTATCTGTTTTGCGCCTCAAGCCAGGAATCAGCCGGCACTACGTATTGGAGATTCTACGCTCAGACCCGTTCTTACGGCTAATGACTATCTACTCGACCGGCGAGATGTCCAGCAGAATTGCAGAAAAGGACCTGCGCAAGCTTCGCATCCCATTCCCTCAGAATCAGGAGGAGTTGGGAGATCGCTTCGATTCGCTTAGGGGGGAGATTGAGGATTTGGAGCAACAGATTCTTCAGAGGCGGACTCAGATAGAGGAGTTAGCCCTCACGGTAGTTGAGGGCCTATAGCAAACTGCTAAGACGCTCTAGCAGACTTCAGTGGGTTATCACCACACCATGAGGCTCGTATACGAATTCTCGCCAACGCCAGCTTTCATGTGCTGCCAGAGCAGGCAGGTTAACTCTAATGCGGTGTCTGTCTTTCCCTGCCCGCCATATATCCCGGTAGTCCTTCGTGGCCCTGATCAGGCCGTTCGGGACTGTGAATAACTGGACACGATTTAGGTATTGATAGTATTCCTCCGGGTCGAATTTGTACACACAAATGACAAAGAGACTCAAGCACACTTTTAAGATATTCCCAAAAACATAGAAAGGTGGGAGCTTGGGGGCGCTATCGCCTAGTTCCCCTTTCAGATCCTGAATCTTACTGTCAGTTCCATCTCCACTTATTTGCTCAGGTCGCACGCCTTGCGCCCGGTCGAGATCCGTGTCTTTCTCCTTGTGTGTTTTGACATCAACATGAATAATCGCATCGTCCGAGCTTAAACGCGTTTCCGATCCTATCGGCAACCCTATAGGATACCAGTCGGGAAAGCACCGGTGGAGAAGCCCCACAATCACTATTTCGCCTACTTGGTTCCACGTCATGGACTGCGCTTTAGGACTTGTTGCAAGTTTCCCCAACCACGCATCCCGAACCTGATTAGGCTCATTGTACCAAGCGAGTAGATTGCCGGCATTAGCATAGAGTTGGTGAAAGATCCTATCGGTGTAGGTTTTTTCTAAGCGCTTAATGTGTTCAACCAGCTCACCGTCGTCAGCAAGGTCAGGCATTTGTATCTCCTTATTCTCTTTGAAAAAATCAAGCTGAGTCACTTTTGCCTGCATCGTGGGGAAGTCATCTATTCTCTGAAATCAAAGAGCTCTTTCACCTCAACATCGAGCGCTTTGGCCAGCCGACTAAGGGTCTCAAATGACGGAGCGTTCTTGCCGCGCTCAACAAGACTGACAAAATCGACGGAAATATCAGCGGCTTCAGCAAGTTGCTCTTGAGTTAGGTTCTGCTGCTTTCGAAGAGTGCGAAGCCTCTTCCCAAACTTTATCTTGAGATCGTCAGTCAATGGAAGCCTCTTGAGGAAAAAGGACTGTCTTTGTCTATTATATCGTAATCTAGCTACGATTCCCACCGAGCCAGACTACGGATTTGCTTAAATGCGGTAGAGCAATGACAACCCAAAATTCAAGTAAGGACCCTTTGACTGAAATCCCGTGGCGTGTTTTCCTCGATTCCTCAACCCTTCAGACATTACAGGACTACGGAGAGTTCATCTACGACAGCGCAGAAATTACGCCGACCGATAGAATTTGGTTAATTCCGGACGGCTTCCGCAATGTATACGCACTCCAGCAGATAATGCTCATTGGCAAACGAGCACCGTTTGAGCTAGCGCTTTCACCCAACAGTCTGCAAGAAGTCATAGATCGAGGCAGATACGATTATCTCCAGTGGGCTCTTGAGATGATCGATTATTGGCAAGGTTGCTTGGCTGCTTACGAAGACGTAGGTTCTCCTTTTTCGGAGCGTGGTAAGGCATTGGCACGGAAGATCGGCACTGGTAAGTTTGGCTACCTTAGCCAGAAAGATGCCAAGCTCATCCGAGATGCGGTGCTTCTAGAATGCGACGCCTTCCTCACCATGGAGAGAAAACTGCCTAAGAACGCTCCACACATAGAACGGGAATTGGCTATCAAGGTCTTACAGCCAAACAACTATTGGGAATTGCTGAGGCCGTGGGCTGCGCTTTTTGTGTGATCAGGCAATGGTGCCCAACGTCGTTATCAACAGCCTTTTTGCGGTTCGCTTCGCTCACCCAAGTTCCCCACTTCGTGGGCAATTTCGCACTCCCCAGAGACGTTAACCACCAATCCCACAACGGGGACACCAGGAGGGGTGACACCAAACGGAGCGGGGCGGACGCGAAGCGGCGAGGGGGACTTGTTACCCCGAAGCCGCAAGCGGACGCGGCGCGGAGTGCGGTAGAGGAAGATTGAGGCATGACCGAAAACACAAGCGGCGCCCTGGCCGTTGTCATCTGCATGGGGCTGTCCCAGGCCTTGGGATATTACAACCTGGCCCTGGCCGGAGCAGGCGGGCTGGCGGTGCTCTTATGGGCAAGGAGGGCGAAGGAGACAGACGCCCGCGAGATCGCACCGCGGCCCTCTGTTAGCTCACAAAGGGGAGAGAGACTATGAAGACGAAGATACTCGTGGCAGAGGATGACGAGTCCTTGACTTCATTCCTGCAGCCCATGTTGAGACGAGCCGGGTTCCAAGTATTGATCGCCCGGGATGGCGAGGAGGCCCTAGCGCTGGTGGACGTCGAAGAGCCCGACTTGGTAGTGTTGGATATCAGGATGCCCAAGCTGGATGGCTGGGAGGTATGCAGGGAGCTCCGGAAGCGGGAGCGGTATACTCCTATCATCATGCTCACGGTGCTGGGTGAGACAGTGGAAAAGGTCAAGGGCCTGAGCATAGGAGCCGATCATTATTTCACCAAGCCTTTCGACCCGCATGAGTTGATCGCCCAGATCGAAGCTACCCTGCGCACGGTACGCGAGAGCAGAGGACCGCCGCGCTCGAATCGCCTGGTGTTTGACCACCTGGAGATTGACCTAGAGAAACGCAGGGTTTGGCTGGCGGGTCAAGAGGTACAGCTCACGCCGACCGAGTTCAACCTACTCCACTTCCTGGCGGAACATCCGGGCGAAGTGTTCGGGCGAGAGACGCTCCTGGACAATGTCTGGGGATGGGATGTGGCCGTTGACTCAAGGGTGGTGGACAAGAACATTGCGGAACTGCGCAGCAAGCTGGAGCCCAACCCCAGTGTGCCGCGATACATCCTGACCGTGCGAGGTGTCGGCTATCAGTTCCAGGAGCGTTAGAAGGGGGTGGCGATGACCGGGCCGGTGATCCACATCTCTTTCGACCCTATAGGAGCAGTCATCATCCTGCTTGCGCTGCTGCTTGTAGCCACAGCCCTAGTGCTCTTCACCTCATGGTACTGGAAAAGGCGGACCGTTCGCCCTCGCATTGTCGGCGGCGATACCGCCATGGGGGTGCAATTGAAGGCGCTGCTGGGTAGCCTACCTGTGGGGCTTTTGCTCACTGACCAACAGGGGCAGGTACTCTGGTGCAACCCGGAGGCCCGTCAGATGCTTTCTTTGGAACCCGTTTCGCCTCGGCTTGACAGAGGCCTGGTGTCCACCGTGAAACGAGTGGCTAAGTCCCAGCAATCGGAACTGCATGAGCTTCAACCCACAGCCGATGTGAAGCTTCAGCTACGGGCTATGCCCCTGGCGGGACCGTCAGGTGCAAAAGACCAAGTGATCTGCATTGTCACCGACGTCTCAGAGCGACGCCACCAGGAGGAGTTCTACCGCAACTTCATCCAAAACATCTCGCACGAGCTACTGACCCCCCTGGCTGCCATTGCCGGTCACGTGGCCAATATCAAGGAATGTTCCATCGAAGAAGTGGAGAGCTGGCGGCATTCGCAGGAGATCATCGAGCGGGAGGTCCGGCGGCTCACTGGCTTGACCGGCAATCTGCTCCTTCTCTCCCGATTGGAGTCAGGCGTCCCATTGCGCTTGGAGCCAACCAACATTGGAGTTATCGTCGAGGAGGCTGTCTCAGGGCTTGTCAGGTTGGCGCAAGCCAAGGCAATCCAGCTATCTATCCAGAGCCCACGTCGGCTACCCCGTACTCCCGCCGACAGAGATAGGATTAAGCAAGTCTTCATCAATCTACTGGACAATGCTATCAAGTACTGCCCTGAGGGCAGTGAGGTACAAGTCCGACTACAGAGTGACGGAGAGAACGTTATCGTCGAGGTGGCCGACAACGGGCCGGGCATCCCCAAAGAGGATCTACCCCACGTCTTCGAAAAGATGTATCGAGTGGAAAAAGAGAGGACAAGGGCAGCAGAGGGAAGTGGCTTAGGGCTCTCTATCGTAAGGAAAATCGTGCGGCTGCACGGTGGGCAGATCACGGTGGAAAGCACGGTAGGGAAAGGGACCACGTTCACTGTAAGGTTACCGTTGGGTGAAGCCGGCCGCTCCTGAAGGGTCTATGTGAAGAAACCGTTACAAGACCGTTACATATTCGTAACATTTGTCGGCACAGGCGTAACAATTCTGTGGTAGAATACTGACGCAAGTAGAGAGTATAGCTAGGATGGAAGAGCGCAGACATGAATAGGACAAGATTCGCTCATCTCCTGATTCTCATCCTTCTCGGGGCTCTGGCCCTGCTGGGATGCGGACGCATCCGGGTGAGTCTGGGCGAGACACCGACGCCTGATCTCAAGGCCACGGAAACCGCGATAGCGCGCAGCGTGGTGGCGACACTCACTGCGCAAGTGCCCAGTCCCAGCGTCACGTCAGTAGCCACAGCTACGCCCACAGCTGCACCTACTCCGACGCTAGCTACCGCGTCCGCTGTGACGCCGACAGACACGCCGACACTGACGCCCACAGCTCCATCTGCCACGCCGGCTGTGACGCCGACAGACACGCCGACGCTGAGTCCCACACCAACCGGCATGCCGACGAAGACGCCTACGCCAACACCACGCTTGACGGGGAGTCAAGTTCCTTGCCAGCTGAGCCTGCTGAGCCCGCCAAATGGGGCATCCTTTGGGCGCGAAACGAGCGTAGTGACATTACAGTGGCAATTCGGCAGAGCGCTGGCCCCGGACGAGTATTTCTTCGTCAATGTAACCTACCCGCATGGCGGACAGACCTGGTACGACGGCACATGGGTAGACGCAGCTCGTCAGATCCCCGCGGGGACGGGTGACACGAGCTGGCAACTGCACGATTACCTGTGCGGGGAGGGCCTCTCCGACACCGGCTGCTTCACTTGGAACGTGGCCGTCAAGCGCAGGACAGAGGACAGGCCGGATCTGGACGACGAAATCCAGTGCTTCGGCACGACCTGGTCCTTCTGTTGGTCTGGCTGTACGAGAAAGCCAATCCCTCCAATTGAGGAGCCGACGGCCACGCCCACGCTGCAGCCGACGGCCACACCCGCGCTGAGCCCAACCGCCACGGCCACGCCCGAGCGGCCTACGGAAACACCCACGTCACCACCTTATCCCCCACCACCCACGCTTACGCCGCCACCTTATCCGTGAGTTGGATTTCAGGTGGCAAAAGACGAGCCTTCCAATGTCAGCGATCTGTCACCTTGCACTCTACGGAGCCCATAGCATAAGAGCGGGGGCTAGAAAGCGCTACCCTGCCATTCCGCTTCTGCTTCTAGCTGGTACCGTAGTCTTGACAAGCGGGTGTACTTTCTTGGCCCAGCCGTTAGATATCTGCCAGGAGCGCTTGGACGCCGCCGCGCCGCCCATCCAAGGGCCATACACCGTGGGCCAGACGTTCGTGGCCCGCCACTCAAACCTGAGCGCCATCGAGGTGCTTCTGGTGATGTACGATGGCCCAGGGCGAGCCATCGACAGCCCGCGCCTGACCTTTCACCTGCGCCGGAAGCCACAGAGCCGCGAGGACCTCGTCTCCCTGGACATCAACGCCACCCGCCTCAAGCACAACGATCCCTTGCGGCTGAGCTTTGCCCCTCAGCCCGATTCGAAGGGGCGACTCTATTACTTTTTCCTAGAGGGGAGTGAGGACAACCGGAGCAGCGTCTGGTACAACTCCCTGGACGCCTACGGCGAGGGAACGATGTACCTCGATGGGAAGCCGGTTGACGGCGATCTTCGCTTCGTCACGTACTACGACTACGACTTGAGCCTCGTTGCCCGTGACGTCCGGCGGGGGCTGGCTGAAGGATGGTGGCTGGTCCTGCCCCTGGCGGTCCTTCTGATCCTGCCGGGGTATTCTCTCCTGTCCTTTCTCCAACCGGAGCCGAATCCTGACCCCGTGGGGCGACTGGCGCTGGCCTTCGGGCTGAGCTTGGCCCTGGCTCCCCTGTTCCTCCTCTGGACCACGGCTCTGGGCCTGCGCTTCAGCCCGCCCCTGTCCATTGGGGCGGCCATCGTTTTGGCCATTGTAAGCCTCTGGAGGCTGACGGTCACCGGGTGGCGCGGCCTGCGCCACTGGTTTGCCCCCCAGAACCGAGCTCTCACCATGGCCTTTGCCTTCCTCTTCGGCTTCACACTCGTCGTGCGCTTTCTCCAGGCCCGCGACCTGGTGCTGCCCGCGTGGGTGGACTCCGTCCACCACACCCTCATCGCCCAACTCATCGGCGAGAGCGGGCAAGTGCCAGCCTCGTACCGCCCCTTCCTTCCCCTCGACGAGTTTCACTATCACTACGGATTTCACGCCATGTCGGCGGCCCTCGTGTGGCTGTCGGGCCTAGCCACGCATCGGGCCCTTTTGATCCTCGGCCAGGTGCTCAACGCCGGGGCCGCGCTCTCGGCCTACCTCCTGACCGCGCGCCTGGCCCGGCGAAGGCTGGCTGGCCTCTTCGGCCTGCTCATCGTGGGTACGGTCTCCACCATGCCCCCCTATTACCTCAATTGGGGGCGTTACACGCAACTGGCAGGAATGGCCCTCCTGCCGTCGGCCATCGTCCTCACCATGGACGGGCTGGAGGGAGAGAGGCGGGGCTATTTCCGCCTTGTGCTGGCGGCCATTGCCTTGGCGGGCTTGGCGTTGACTCACTATCGGGTATTGGTGTTCTATGGCTGCTTTTTGCTGGCCTTCCTCCTCCGCGAGACCTGTGCCCGTCGAGGCGGCAGTGGCGAGCGCTGGCTTGGCGCCGTCACCCTCTGCCTACTAGCCGCCCTCCTGATCTCGCCCTGGCTGATCAACCTCTTGCGCGCGTTGTCGCCCCTGGCCAGCCTCCCCTCCCAGCTGCAGGGCAGCGCAGACTACAACGCCGTTCCCCGTCGCTTTCTTGAGGTGGGCCACAGCCGCGAGTTGATCGCGCTCGCCCTGGCTGGAGCCCTGTGGGGGCTGTTCAGGCGGGAGCGAGGGGTAATCCTGACGCTCCTCTGGATGGGGGCGGTCTTCTTGTGTGCCAACCCCTCCCTCCTGGGCCTGCCCTGCACCTGGCTCATTACCAACGCCTCCGCCGTTATCGCCCTATTCCTGCCCTTGGCCATCCTGGGCGGCTATTTCCTCGCCTCCCTGTGCAGCAGAATCCGCCTAGCGGGCAAGTCGCGCCCTCTCCATCGCTCCGCCCTTGGGCTCTCGATCATTGCCATCGCGCTTTGGGGGGCTTGGGATCTGCTTTCCATCGTTAACCCAGTCTGCATCCTAGCTACCCCAGATGACATGGCGGCCATGGAATGGATTAAGGAGAACACGCCCGAGGAGGCGAAGTTCTTGATCAACGCGCGTTATTGGCACGGGGAGCTGTATGTAGGCACCGATGGCGGCTACTGGATACCTTTGCTCACAGGGCGGGAGGTTACCCTTCCCCCAGTTGTTTATGGCTTTGCCTCGGCCGAGCACATCTCCGAAGTGAACGCCCTGGCCAGGGTCATCGACGCTGCCGGGGCAAAGCATGTCTCGCCCTCGCTGGACGATGAGGAGGTGCTCCACATTCTCGATGAGAGGGGTGTGACCCACGTCTACGCAGGCGCACGCGGAGGCAGCATCACTCCGCATGTGCTGGTTAGCAGCCCTCACTATCAGCCGGTTTACTCTAATGGGGCGGTCTGGATTTTTGCGGTGATAAACTGAAACCTTCAACCTTTTGACGAGGGTCGTGTGTCTGTCGCAGTGGGTTTGTTCCGCATAGGGGGATACCATGATTCGAAGAGACAACGCCGCCAAGGAGCTCAGGAAGGCATGCGGATGATCACGGGAGACACGAGAGAGGCGGCAGGCCGCCGAAAACAGCAACAGGAGGCGTAAGATGATAAGCAAGAAAAAGTTTGTTGGAGCGACTTTGGCTATGGCAATCCTGCTATTAGGTGCTGCTGTAACACCCGCCCGCACCGAAGTCGTGGGCCTCACCATCGCACCCGATTTTGGCAAACTGCCGCTGTCGTTCGTGCCCAACGCTGGGCAGACCGACCCCGCTGTGCGCTTCCAGGCTCAGGGCATGGGCGGCACTCTCTTCTTTACTTCTGGAGAGGTCGTGCTGTCGTTGCCGGCCCCAGCGCAGGCCCGGACGCTGCAAGCTGGCGTGCCTGATCCGCGCACGTTTGACCAGGACCACTATCGGGACGCGCCCGCTGGCCCGCCCACCGTAGTGAGGCTGTGCTTCGAGGGGGCGAACCCCGAACCGGAGGTGACGGGGGCTGAACGCCTGCCCGGCATCGTGAGCTACTTCATTGGCAACGACCCGGCGAAATGGCGCACCAACCTGCCCACCTACGCGGGCATCGTCTACCAGCAACTCTATCCCGGCATTGACTTGCGCTACGACGGCACGGAAGGCGTGCTGAAGGGCACTTACACCGTCGCGCCCGGCGCCGACCCAACCCGCATCCGCTGGCACTACGACGGCACGACGGCTGTGCCTGTGGACGAGGTGACGGGCGATCTGCTGATCGAACTCCCCTCTCCCAATGTTGTGAGAGGGGCTGGGGGTGAGGGCCAGGGCCACACTCTGACCGAACAGGCACCCGCTGCCTGGCAACTCATCAATGGCCAGCGCGTCCCTGTTACAGCCCGTTACACGATTTCTCGTGACGAGAGCATCGGCTTCGCGCTTGGCGACTACGATAGTGCCCGGCCGCTGGTGATAGACCCCACCCTCAACTACAGCACCTTTGTGGGGGGAAGCAGCGATGACGAGGGCTGGGCGCTGGCGCTGGATGGCTACGGAAACGCCGTGGTCACTGGTCAGATAAGTTCCTCCAGTTTCCCTACCACTACCGGGGCTTACGACACTACCCACAACGGAGAGCGCGATGTGTTTGTGTTGAAGCTGGCTGCCGATGGGGGTTCGCTGCTGTACAGTACCTTTGTAGGGGGAAGTAGCGATGACAGGGGCCGTGCGCTGGCGCTGGATAGTGCCGGCAACGCCGTGGTCACGGGCTATACACTTTCCTATGATTTCCCCACCACCGCCGGGGCTTACGACAACAGTTATGATGGAAACAACAGCGACGATGTCTTCGTGTTGAAGCTAGCCGCCGATGGGGGGGCACTGCTCTACAGCACTTTTGTGGGGGGAAGTGGGAATGATCCCGGCCTGGGGCTGGCGCTGGACGGCGCTGGCAACGCCGTGGTCACGGGCTTTACAAACTCCTCTGATTTCCCCACTACCGCCGGGGCTTACGACACCACCCACAATGGAGGTGAGTGGGATGGGTTCGTCTTCAAGCTGGCGGCCGACGGCGGTTCGCTTTTGTACAGCACCTTTTTGGGGGGAAATAGGGATGACTATGGCATTGCGCTGGTGCTGGACGGCGAGGGCAACGTCGTGGCCGCCGCTCAAACATTGTCTTCCAACTTCCCCACCACCGCAGGGGCCTACGACACCAGCCCCAATGGGGACTGGGATGTCTTCGTGTTGAAGCTGGCCGCCGACGGGGGTTCGCTGTTGTACAGCACCCTCGTGGGGGGAAGTGGGCGGGACGATGCCCACGCGGTGGCGCTGGACAGCGATGGCAATGCCGTGGTCACGGGCGTCACCTGGTCTTCCAACTTCCCGACCACTGCGGGGGCTTACGACACCAGCTACAACGGCGGGCCCAAGGATGTCTTTGTCTTGAAGCTAGCCGCCAGCGGGGCTTCTTTACTGTACAGCACCTTTGTGGGGGGAAGTAGCGATGACCATTGCCATTACAATACGCTGCCGCTGGACGGCGCTGGCAACGCTGTGGTCGTGGGCTGGACAGGGTCCTCCGACTTCCCCACCACCGCCGGGGCTTACGACACCAGCCACAACGGGAACAAGGATGTCTTCATCTCGAAGCTGGCTGCCGACGGGGGTTCGCTGCTGTACAGCACCTTCGTGGGGGGAAGTAACGATGACGAGAGCTGGGCGCTGGCGATGGATGGTGCCGGCAACGCCGTGGTCACGGGTGCGACAAAATCATCCGACTTCCCCACCACCGCCGGGGCTTACGACACTACCCATAACGGAGGGCGCGATGTCTTCGTGCTGCGCTTCGATGGGCTGGGCGACCCCGATGGCCCTGCTTTCGGCCCTCATGTGACCTACGACGTGGGGAACACTCCCCGGTACGTGGCAGTGGGCGACCTGGATGGAGACAACGACGTGGACTTGGTCACGGCTAACATAGATGACAACAACGTCTCGGTGCTGCTGAACCAGGGTGATGGCACATTTGCCAGCCAGGTGACATATGGCGCGGGGGGCTTGCCCCACTCCGTGGCCGTGGGCGACCTGGATAGGGACGGGGATCTGGACCTGGTCACGGCTAACTACGGGGATGACAACGTCTCGGTGCTGATGAACCAGGGTGAGGGCACCTTTGCCGGCCAGGTGACTTACGGCGGAGGGAGCGGTTCCTACTCCGTGACAGTCGGCGACCTGGATGGGGACGGAGACCTGGACCTGGTCACGGCTAACGTGCATGACGACACCGCCTCGGTGCTGATGAACCAGGGTGAGGGCACCTTTGCCGGCCGAGTGGACTACAGCGTGGGGAACACTCCGCGGGGCGTGGCAGTGGGCGATGTGGATGGGGACGGGGATCTGGACCTGGTCACGGCTAACGAGAATGACAGTAACGTCTCGGTGCTGATGAACCAGGGTGACGGGACTTTTGCCAGCCAGGTGACCTACGGCGTGGGTAGGTTGTACTACTCCGTGGCAGTGGGCGACCTGGATGGGGACGGGGATCTGGACCTGGTCACGGCTAACCACTGGGATGACAACGTCTCGGTACTGCTGAACCAGGGTGACGGCACATTTGCCGGACAGGTGACTTACGATGTAGGGAACGGTTCCTACTCCGTGACAGTCGGCGACCTGGATGGGGACGGTGACCTGGACCTGGTCACGGCTAACATAGAGGCCAGCACCGTCTCGGTGCTGCTGAACCAGGGTAATGGCACATTTGCCGGCCGAGTGGATTACAGCGTGGGGAACAACCCCCGCTCCGTGCCAATGGGCGACTTGGATGGAGACGGTGATCTGGACCTGGTCACGGCTAACTACGGGGATGACAACGTCTCGGTGCTGCTGAACCGTCACCATCTGCCACTAAACATCCTTCAGCTTCAGCTCATGTATGACCCAAGAACAGGGCCCGGGGCTGCAATGGGCATTGATGGCAAGATCTATGTTTTCGGCGGATCCGATAATTCTCTTCTTTCAAGCGTAGAACGCTACGACCCGACTACTGACACCTGGTCTTATCGTGCTCCCATGCCTGGCCCAAGGGGTTGGCTCAGAGCAGCAACCGCTCCAGATGGCACGATATATACATTCGGAGGATCAACTAATAGCTTCCCATCCACAGAGGTTTGGAGATACGACCCCGTCAGTGATACTTGGGATACATCAGTACCTCAGATGCCCACGGAAAGAAGGGATGTAGTGGCCGTCACAGGGCCTGATGGTCTCATATATGTCTTTGGAGGTCACTGGAACTACAACACAGTAGAAGCCTTTGACCCTGTCAATGGGACTTGGCACACAAAGACCCCGATGCCAACTGGGCGCTGGTGCGCCGATGGAGCACTTGGGCCTGATGGGAAGATATACATAGCAGGCGGTGGAATCTCTGGTCAGCCTGATGGCGCACTTGATAGCCTGGAAGTGTATGACACCGCAACAGATAGCTGGGAGACAAAATCTCCTATGCCTACAGGAAGTGTTGGCCTCGGAGCAGCATTTGGCCCTGACGGAAAGCTATACGCTATTGGAGGTGAGTTATATGGCTCTGGGAGAACAGGAATTGTCTATGATCTCATCCAGAGGTATGACCCTCTCACAGATAGTTGGGAGATCGCAGGGAATCTTGAAATAGGTCTATCAGGCCCATCTGCAATATCAGACCCTGGTGGCATATACGTCCTGGGTGGAGGATACTTGGTTGAAAACGGTGGGCAATATCCATATACGCTTGTTCCAACAAATTGGAATCAATATGTAGAGATACCACATGCGTGGTGGGGCGAGTACTATGACAACAGAGAACTTTCTGGTAGCCCTGTGCTAGTTCGGTATGATGCTGAGATCAACTTCGACTGGGGAAGTGGCTCTCCGGATCCCAGCATCCCAGCCGACGATTTCAGCGTCCGCTGGACGCGACGGATGTTGTGTGACGCGGGCACCTACGAATTTCGCATCCTGCACGATGACGGTGCCAGGTTCTGGGTTGATGAGGATTTGGCATTGGACGAATGGGGCGCACACGTTATAGAGGACACGTTCGCCAGAACGCTGACTGCTGGTGAGCATATTCTTAAGCTTGAATACCAAGAACTCACCGGATTCGCCAAGGTGCGGTTGCGCTGGGAATTCCTTGCTACACCGATCCTGAGCATCCCCAGCAATATCCAAGCTCGCGCCAGCCAGACCGTTTCCGTGCCGATCAACTTCACCAGCAACGGTCATAGCATCGCCTCCACCGCCTTCTCGGTGGACTTCGATCAAACCTGCCTGGCCCTCGATCCCACCGACAGTGACCAAGACGGCATCCCTGACGCGATCACCTTGAACCTACCAGGCGCATTTAACGCTTCAGTCACCTTCGATGAAGGCGACACTGACGGCGAGTTAGACTTCTTCATCGCCGATCTCTTCCCACCTCTGGCCTCGCTGCCCGACAGTACCCTTGCCACCATCGCTTTCACGACGACGTGCCAACCCGACCCAGGCACCAGCATCATTGCCCCAGTGGGCTTCTCAGAGGATCCGAGCGCCTCTCTTGGCAACACCGACGGCCAGAGTGTGCCGGGCACCACAACCGATGGCTCCGTCAAGATTCTGCCCGAAATAGCGGGGGATTGCAACAGCGATGGAGCAGTGGACGCTGGCGACATCGCGGCGCTGGTGCTGGAGATCTTCGATGGCGATGGCAACAGCCCGGCGGACACCCCTGGCGGCACTTTCCCTGGCGATCCGGTGGGCTGCAACGCCAACGGAGATACAGTCGTGGACGCAGGGGACATCTCCTATACTGTACTGCTCATTTTCGGCGGCTCGCGTGCGCGCAGTGGTAAAGGTACTCTTACCCCAACGGGTGGTCTGCCTCTTCCCTTTGGCTTGACCACGCTAGCCAACGGCCCCGCCCTGGCCATCCCAGACCAGGTGCCAGCATCGCCCGGCGGCAGTGTGACCTTGCCGGTCAACTTCACCGCCCATGACAACAGCATCAGCAGCGTGGTCTTCTCCGTGGATTACGATCAGACCTGGCTGACCTTCGACCCCACAGACAGCAACGGGGACGACATTCCCGATGCAGTCACCTTCAACCTGGCAGGCGCATTTGATGCCTCGGTCACTTTTGATGGGGGCGACACTGATGGTGAGTTAGACTTCTTCATTGCCGACCTCTTCCCACCTTTGGCCTCGCTGTCAGATGGGGCCATTGTCTCCATGACGCTGAATGTGGGCGGCCCTCCCAGCGCAACAGAGGTGGCGGTCAGCTTCTCGCAAGACCCGGCGACTTCGTTTGGCGATACGTCGGGTGAGAGCATCCCAGGCACGACAGACGACGGTTCGGTGCTCATTGTATCAACCGACATCTACGAGGTCTATCTCCCGCTACTGTGGAAGAGCCGCTAGTGATCGTGGACATCCTGCTGGTAGCAGTGCATTGGGGAGAGACTTGCGAAGAATAGCAGCCCCTCACGCTCGGAGGAGCCAGGGGCACGGCCAAGCCGGTGCGGGCGGCGTGGTAAGCGTAAGCACGATACAGGGCCGGGTCTCCGGCAAGCGAATGGACTTTTGGGTCAGGAGGGAATATGCAAGATAGAAGATGGCGGCGCGCACGGCTACTGGAATACAACGAGCACTTCAAGAAAGATGTGGAGTGGGCCCGTGCACATGTGGGCGTACCTAAAGGGGGTTTTCGCTCGGAGTGGGACGCCATTTGGTGGGACGTTTGCCAAGGCTTTGAACCTGTGCCCGATAGTGGGGGACGTCCTGAGGGTTGGAAGCCTCGCGGTTATGGGGATTTGCCCCCTCCACCGCTTCCCCCTGACCCGTCTTGGGCAAGCTCGGTTCTGGAATGGGCGCGAACTGTGGGCGAGGATGTCCGCCGACTTTGGCCTTCGTCGGTCGAGACACCCGGAGAGGCAAGTTCCTTCCGTAGCTTATTCCTTCCTCAAGGGGAGGTGCAAATCCCTTGCCTACTGGGAGAGGCAAGTTCCTTCCTCAAGGGGAAGTGCAACTCCCTGACCGACCGGAAGACGATCTAGTTTCTCGGGAGGTGATACTGTTGATTGACTTGTACGCCCTCCCGATAGGAAGGACCGGGTGGATTAGACTCTACCTTCTAACAAATGATCCGAAGTGGCTATGGGCTCCAGAATGTATGACGAGCCCAGGGATTCAGATATGTCTTTCATTAGAACGGGGTATACAGTTGACCTTTTTTGACATCAATCCCCACATCACCAGGAAAGACTGGAATGAGCTGTATGACAGAGTTATGCCGCTGGTGGAACGATTCCAAAACATTCGGCCTTCCCAGCCCTATAAAGGTGCCAAAGCATTTGAATTTCATAGGTTCTTGTGGATAAAGGTTCGCCGAGAAGGCTACGAGCTCTCGAAGGCTGTCATAGAATGGAACCATAGCCGGCATCCTGAGGAGCACTTCGACGATCATCCCCGTCAGGTCAACCACCGTCCAAGATTGGACATAGTTCTTCAGTCGATCGCAGGCCTCGTCCACACTCAGAGGAGCCGCGATCTTTTGGGTCACGGCGACAAAGAACTCCGAGAGAATCTGAGTGCTGATCATGCCTGCCCCGGTCACGGCCAACCGATCCAACATCTCCAAGGCTCGCCGTTGCTTCTCCGGCTCCGATCGGTCATAGGCGTAGACCAGCACATTGGTGTCCACGAAGATCCTATCGCTCATGGAGATCCTCCCGCCGCCATGCCCTTCCTCCGGGGACGGGGCCTTGCTCTATCAGCCCGACGATGAAGGCCCGCTCTTCCTCCCAGGCGCGCATATCCCGTCGGGGGGGCCAGAAAAGCCTCATCTGGCGATCGATCGCCTGCCGAATCAGCTCGGCTCCCGTCGCTCCTGTCTGGCGGACCAGGCGCTTAAGCAATGCCTCCTGCCGAGGCTCGATGTAGATCTGCTTGCGTACCATTTTGGCCATCCAGGCACCTCCTTGCTGGGTGATTTTGTACATTAAATTATACATCATGTTTGTCTTTGCGTCAACCAGCAAACAATTAAGCCGACCTGTGGTATCTTTGAACCCAGAAACGACCTTCACGATGCGCCGCAAGAAGACAATCGATACCAGCATGTAGTTCTGCCCCCATCGAGATTGTCCCAATCATGGCAAGACTTCGCCATGAGCGTCAGCCGAACGGTTGGGCCAGACAGCCAGATCATCCGTGCCGGACGCTTCGAGCGAAACCAAACCCAAGTCCTCAAGTGCAAGCTCTGTGGCAGAAGCCAATCAGCGCCCACGCGCACGCCCCACTTGAACGTGAAGCCCAATGAACAGACCTTCTACCGCGCCATCCGCCGCCTGGTGGAAGGGAATGGCATCAAAGCCACTGCCCGCATCATGGGCCTGGATAACGAGACCGTCTGCCCATGCCTGGACAAAGCTTCCCAGCATGTGGAAGCGCTCTCCCCTTATCTGATGGTGAGCCTCCACTTCGACGAAGTGCAATTTGGACCACTTATGGGGCCTCGTGCGAAAAAAACTGCTGCAGCTCTCGTCTTTGAAGAAGCTCCAGAAGGTCGACAAGCTGATCCAGGCCAACTGCCCGCGTCGCTTGCCAACATAAGTCGTCCTCTCGTCCTTACGTTCAGTCACCAGAAACAAAAAAAGAGAACCCTCATTCAGGGAAGGGTTGCGGGGCATGCCCCCCCAACCCTTTTCGAAAGCCCATATCAGCCCCGCCCTGGCTGCTTTTCCAGCCACGTCCAGCTCAAATACACCATAATCGGCAGCGTGTGTGGCCACCTCAGCCGCACGTCGCTCCACTCGAGGCGGCGTACCAGCTCCCGCATCTCCTCCATTGCGAGCACCTTCCCCGCCAGCTCGGCGCTGTGGCAGGCCAGGCTTGCCCGGGCTTTATCCTGCCGGACATCTTCTGCTTCTTCGCCCGCCAGCTCCTCCAGTATCTCCATGACCGCACCCGCCACGTCGCCGCCGGCCAGCACACCTGGGATGGCCCGCAGCAGGATCTTTTTTCGCCCAACAGCTCCATGGCGAACCCCAGGCGCGCCAATAGCTCCCCGTTTTGCTCCCAAAGCGCAACTTGCGCCGGCGAAAGGTCGATCTCGTCGGCCGGGATGCCCGATCCGTTATCGGTCACGCCGATGAGGCGCTTCCCGGCCTCCTGGACTTCTACTTTGATGTGTGCAGCTCCGGCGTCGATGGCATTCTCTACAAGCTCTTTAGCCACCGAAGCCGGCCTTTCCACCACCTCCCCGGCAGCGATCTTATCGGCGACCTCTGGCGGCAAAACTCTGATCATCGCCTGCTCCTCTCCTTATCGGCCGTTTCCATGTGGCTGTTTAGAGAAGTAAATGGAAATGGGCTTGAGTGGGGAAGGATGTCCTCCCCCACTCAAGCGCCGTGCACCGATTACCCAGCGGTCTGCATCGGCCAGCTGTGCACCATCTTATCACACTTGCGGCAAACGGCCAACTAATGTTCCTGTTCGTGACCCTTGTGCTCACCCTGGCTCTCAGCAACGATGAACTGCATCTTCTCCCAGTGCGGCGGGTTCCACAAATTGCCGTAGAGAAGCCAATTGGAACTGCCACGCCTGGCGTCCAGTACCAGGGCATCTGCCCTGAGGATGAAGTAGGGCCGCCCGAAGGCAAAGGTGCGCATGTTGACCAGGGCAGCCCTGTAGAGGTCGAGGTCGATCTCGATGCCGAACAAGCCCAGCGGCTTGTCTTTGTATCTCGTTGCCACCTCGACCAGGAACCGCCCGGTTCCAGCGCACGGATCCAGCACGGTGATAGGGTGGGTGCCATCTTCTGGCAGCTGTCCCATAGTGGATACAACCATAAACTGCACCACGGACCTGGGGGTGACATGCTGCCCCAGCCGCTCATTGGCGCAGTTCCTCCGCTCAAAGACCTCCCCCAGCCAGGCCCATGGGTCTTCGAAGCAGGTCTCGAAATACGATATGGCCAGGGGTAGGAGCCTCTCAGCCACTGCCCTGTCTTTCTCCGGCAGGGGGTGGATGCGGAGACAATCCGCGAGAAGCCGCACCAGCTGATTGAAGCAGGCGCGGTTGGCCTGGTGGGTATTCTCCTGAACGACGTCAAACATCTTCAGGAGAACGTCCAGCACGTTCCCCTCGCGCTTGGAAGCCTGCGCCGGGGCTTCTTGCGGCGGCTCGATTGCCACTGCCAACCCCGGCAGGACAAGCTGGTTCTTCATCTGCTTTGGTGAATAGCAGGGGCAGGGGTTCTACCCCCCTTCCCCGCCGAGCAGGCCTCGACTTCGAACAAGGTGGCGTAGCTCTCCGCCGCCTCGTATGCAACGTCATCGGCTACAAACACTCTCATATTCGCTCTCCTTCCCAAACGTCACCCAGTCCTGGGACCAATTTCCGTTCGCCCATGGAGATGTACCTCCCTCTGCCGATCACGAGGTGGTCGAGGACTGAGATTCCCAGGACCCTACCTGCCTCAACCAGCTGGCAGGTCAGCTGTATATCTTCGGGTGATGGCGACGGATCCCCGCTGCTATGATTGTGGGCGATGATCACTGCCGCCGCACTCTGCCTGACGGCTTCGCGGAACAGGTCTGCGGGCCTTACTGCGCAGGCCCAAAGGCTTCCTCTGTATACCATCACCAGGTCGAGAACCCGGTTCCTCGTATTCAGAAGAATCACCCAGAGCTCTTCCTGCTGAAGCCCGCTCATCTCAGACATCAGGAGCTGTGCAACAGCCCCCGGGTTGGCCACCCGCGGCCTGACGTCGGGACCATCCAGGACCCGCAGCAACCTTCGCCCCAACTCTATGGCAGCCAGGATGCGGGCTGCCCGAGCGCGGCCTATCCCCGGGAGGGCTTCCAGCTCTCTAACCGAGGCCTGACCCAGCTCACCCAGGGTAAATTGCGTCAGGATCTCCCGCCCAAGAGCCTCGGGAACTCCAATGACGATCTCCAGGAGTTCCGCCAGTGAGAGCGAACTTCCTCCCCAGCGCAGGAGCCGGGGGATTGGTTGTTCACTCTCAGGAAGCTCCCTGAGCAACAGCCGGCTATGGGGGACAAACATCCTTATCCCCTAAGCCAACGCAGGTGAGGGCAACCTGCCCAAAGGCTACCCTCACCCACCCTCTCGCCGCCCTGCGGGACTGCGCCCTGCAACGCGCGAAGCGGCCTGACACCCAGGCCCAGGACCAGCGCCGTCATGAGCACAGCCTGGGCCAAGTTAATCAGCACCAACGGGTGTTTCATATTTCCCCCTCAAACGCAGCCTGGCACCCTTCGGGCTGAGCCCCTCAGGGCGAAGCCTTCAGGCCCTGACCAACGCCTCGATCTCTTCATCGGTCAGGCCGATGCCAGTCTCGGTCGGGCCCTCAAACCACCCGTATCGGCACTGGCTGGCATAGTGGCGGATGCGGTCGAAAGGCATCCCGCCCTGTTCGTCCCGCTCACGTCCCAGCCACGCCGAGCCGTTCCTTCCCCACTTGGAGTGGCAGCTTGTCACCAGCTTGAGGAGCTTCTCCGGAACCCTGGGGGGCCTAATGGGGGTGATAGTCAAGCTCACCGTGTCCCCGTTCACATTGCAGCGAATTGCCATCGGCTCCAGCGACGGCCAAGCGTACTGTGCCCCGATGTGCCTGGTTTGGACCCAGGAACCATCGGGCACGATGTACTCCTCCAATGTCTGGCCGTTTTGAGAAACCGTCATTTTAATTTGCATATCCCCCTCCCTTCACCTCCACCCGCGAGGCCGATACTGAATGGCCTCTGCCAGGTGGTGTGTCTCGATACCCTCCGCACCAGCCAGGTCGGCGATGGTGCGGGCCACCCTCAGGATGCTGTGATACCTGCGGGCGCTCATCGCCACCTGACGGCTCAGCGCCCTCATGAGACTCTGCCCCGGCTCAGTGAGCACGCAGACCCGTTCCACCATCTCCGCGTGCATCTCGGCGTTGTAACACACGGAGGTCCCCTCAAACCGAACAGCCTGGATCTCGCGCGCCCGCTCGATGCGGCTCCGCACTGCCTCCGAGCTCTCTCCCCGCCTGGCTGCAATCAATTTCTCCGCTGAGACAGGCGGCATCTCGATGTGGATGTCCAGGCGGTCCAGCAGCGGGAACGGCACCCGCCTCCACCAGTCGGCCAGCTCGTGGGGTGTGCAGGTGCACATCTGCCTGTCGTCCTCCAGCTGGCCACAGGGGCAGGCGTTCATAGTAGCGATGAGGATCAAGCTGGCAGGGTATTTGCCTACCCTCCGCGCATCGAGGACTTCACGGAAGGCTCCCAGAACCCTGGGCCGGAAGAAGGGCAGGTCGTCGAGCACGAGCACGCCGCAATGGGCCCGTGCCGCTTGCGGCAGCTGGCCGTCCGCCCCGGCGAGAAGCGCGGCCACGGTCACGCTGTGAGAGAGGCTGTGGAAAGGGCGATGGCGGTGCCCGTCCCACAACCCTATCTGATACATGCCAAGCTCTTTCGCCGTGAGGGGCGGCAGGATCCCCTGGCCCGCGTGCGCCAGCATGGTCTTCCCGACACCCGTGGGGCCGACGAGGAGAATGTGGTGCCCGCCTGCCACCGCGATCTCCAGGGCCCGCTTGGCGTGCTCCTGGCCTATGACCCCCGCAAGGTCAACCATGTGCATGGCCCCCCCTATTCTATCGGGTACAGCGCCAAGCCCTCGGTGACCGGCTTAACGCCGGCCCTCTGACCTGCCGGGCTGATGGCGAAGAAGTCCTGGTCGCTGATACGCCGACGCGCCGGAACGGCCTCGTAGCCCTTCGCCAGCTTCTTATGAAACTGTTCCAACGCCCGCTCCTTAGCGGCCGGTCCGTTGGCCACAGACCGCACGTGGGTCTGGATACCCTTCCCCTTTGTCACCGCCGCCGCCGACCCATAGACGGCGATGGCCACGGCCTTGCCCTCCCCCTCCGGCTGGTCGAACACCTGGACCTGGTAGATCTTCCCTCCAGTGGCCGAGGGGGCACAGAGCAGCGCGGTGCAGTAGTAGAACCGCGACCCCGGCAGTGACAGCCGCGCCACTTGCTCAGCTTTAATCGTCACTTTCAGAGAGATCGTGCTCCAGTCGTGGTTACTCGCGTACATCACTCATCTCCCCTTCCGGCCCTGCTCCAGTTGCCAGGCTCAAGACCTTCTACTCTGTGTCCATAGCCCAGCTTACCCGCCATTTTGCCCTCCTTTGGACTTGGATCAAATACTTCCTGCCGGTCAAGCCGGAGATAAGCGTGCCCTTTGCAGCAAATTGACACCCGCCTATCCAGCCATTCGGTCGGGTAGGCAGCCTCATCATGCTTTGCCGTGTACCCGCACCACATCGCGTACCGCAACGTGGGCATGACGGTGAGGAAGCAGTGACCATCATCCCTGTAGCGAGCCCGGACGACGCAGGTCTCAACGCAGATGGGGTTATCTTCCTCACAGGGGTCTACGTGGGGGTGGTCCACAAACCTCAGCTCTTTTTTCATCTTCCCTCCTCTCCGATCTCCATGCACTCCGGGTCGGCCACCAGCTCGACCCAGGGCACCTCCCGGCGCAATAGCTGCCGGGCAGCGCTGGTGAGGTTAAAAAGTGTCTCTTGCAGATGAGGCACAGCTGCGGGGCCGAACACCCCCTCGTCAGTGGTAGCGAAGAGGATGATCTCGGCCGTCCCTGCCTGGCTTTCCACCATGACAGCTTGCGATGCCAATGTGACCAGGATGAATGTGTACGGCCCGATCGGGTGACCGAGCATCTCCCCCACCCTTATCGCGGCCCGCAAACCCATCTCGCCGACGCTGGCTTCCAAGATCTCCCTCAGGACCGGCCCATCCATCCTGAGCCTTTGTGGGATCCTCAGCTGCTTCACTTGCCCGGCCACGCCTTTGGCCTTGTCCGGGCGCTTTCGCATCATCCACCAGCCGAACAGTCCCCGTCCAAGACGGGTCTGGAACCGCTTCAGCACACCAGCCAGTTCCTCGTAGTCCGCCTCAGAGAGGAGATCGCGCTCGGAAACCCAGAACTGGAAGCCCTTCCGTGTCTCCACCTTCCAGTCATAAGCCCCCGGTCCCTCTCCCACAATCGTCAGGCGCGTCCCTGGCCGGTAGCGGCCGAGGGCACCGCGGCGCCGCTGGCGCATGGCCAGCCGGACTTCCTGGCCCACTTCGAACTGTTTAGTATTCATGTTCCTCCTTATAACAGTTGCCCCTGCTGGTACTCAAGGTACGCAGCTTGGGGCTTGGTCTCCTCCCACCACCTGCGCAGGTGGCAGAGAAAATCCACCGCACGCAGCACCCCGTACCAGACGTGAGGCCCCTCGCCGGGCACGACGAACCCCCTCGAGTTTGCCTCCCTGGCCATGTCTCGGAGCTTGTTGAACTCCGCTGCCAGCTCAGGGAGACTCTCCTGGAAGCGGCGCGCATCCTCGGTATATCTCCTTACCGCCTCCGGGTAAGGCATCTCCCGGAGTGTGGGCAGCACCTCCTCCGTCAGCTGAGGTGTATCCGCCAGATCCCAGTACGTGCCGCCCTTCTCGAGGAGGCAGTTCACGTGCACTCCCACCGCCATGTCGCCCAGATTGCGGTGTTGGTGTACCAGGACCGTCGTCGTGTAATCGGCCTCTCCTTCTCCGCACAGGAAGCAGATAGCCATCTTGACGTTTAACGCGGAGGTCGGGCATGGCTTCCAGCGTACCCCGACCTCCCATAGCCTACCGGCCCTGCTTGCCCTGCAGGGCTTGCTCCAGCTCCTGCAGCGCCAGCCCCACCCGGTCGCTTGCCACCAGCTTGCCGCCTTCGAACTTCCACAGGTAAGTGGTCGCCAGCGTTTCCGACTCAGAGCTGGCAGCGACGATCCCCGGGCGCACCTCAAAGCCTAAGCTCCCCAGGTGACGCTCGAGCAGCTCGCCAGCCGCTTCGTTGTTTTCGTCGCGCTGCCTCGCATCCTCTTCCTCGTGCCGCCACGCGGAACCGGTGTGTAAACGCGCCACCAATACCTCCCCCGCCTGCGTCAAGCCCGCGGCCACGATGAAGTAGTGCAGCCGCACCAGGCCCGTCTGCTGGTCTGGTTCCTGTTTGCAGTAGGGCTGCACCCTGACGCGCTAGACCTTCTCGGCCTCCAGCTCGTCCACAAAGTCGTCCAAGGCCGTCGGTGTAGTAGTGGGGGCGTTGCCTGAAGTAGTTGCGGACGATGCGCATCTGCTCCTGGTGGGTCATGGTGATCATGTGAGGGCCTCCTGTTGGGTGTCGAGGTAGGTGATGGCATCTTTGAGGCGATTGATTCTCTGCATACCCGTTTCGTCTGTGAGAGAGTTGGTGAGGAGGATGTACCAATCTGGGTCGTGGTAAGCGAAGGAGAGATCACAGAAGATGCCTCTGAGGATGTCTAGGGCTTGGTTGGCGTTCATTTTGACCTCCTGACGTTTTGTTTCGTGCTAGGTGAAGCCCAGGCCGCGGTCTTTTAAGCTGACATAACGGAGGTGGCCGATTACGAGGTGGTCTAGGACGTCGATGTCGAGGAGCTTGCCGGCCTGGACGATTAGCTGGGTTAGGTTGACGTCCTCGGGGGAGGGGGTGGGATCTCGTGGAGTAGAGACAGGAGCGCCATACAGAGATTGCTCTTTGCGGTTTCTCCCATCCCTCTCCCCAAACCGAACGTGTTTGTTTCCAAACATTCGGCTTTCCATCGGATCATTTCTTCTGGCAATATCGGTATTCGGTCTGATGGCATTTTCGGCACAGCGTCTCTAGGTCTTCGAGGCGATGGGATTTAGTGCCTTTCTTGTGATGCACATTAAGCGAATCTGTGCTTTCACATCTCACACACTGAAATCCATCTCGCATTTTAGCCCTAAGCTTCAACTCAGCCCATTCCAGGGGTTCGTTTCGGGATTGTCTCCCGCTCGTAGCTCCTATAGTGGCTGTGTAGATGCTTTCGTCTGGGCCTGTTTCACCCATTGGATAGTCTGTAAACGTGGGTTCAACTTCGTAGATGTAGGGATGAGGAAATCCCTCTCTCCCTTTCTGAAAATATCGCCCTCGTTTCAGTTCTTTCCTCGTGGGTAGCCATTGATACGCTTCGAGGACAGTATCTCCCTCGCGTATCTCTGCCGTCCACCTTGTCCTGTTATGGATTACCTCGGTCTTGTCTTTGATGAGTTGCCCTTTTCGACTTCCTTTGTGCTTCCTAAGAAGCCATTGGAGATATCGAAACCAGGTATAACGAGTGATTTCCTCAATATCCTCTAGAAGACTGGTGTGCCGATAATACTGAGCCCACCCTCTTACGATGGCATTGAGTGTCGTCAAGCTCGTATACTCATGCATCCAAGTCCAATTACTGGAAGTAAGTTTCTTGATTTGCCTTTTGATCCGCTGCTTTCCCTTCTCTGTCGGTCGGAGATGAATCACCCAACGTCCTTCTGGTTTGACTCTTTGGATATGAAAGCCTAAGAAGTCAAAGCCTTCATTGACGTGTGTGACCTTCGTTTTCTCTACTGACAGTTCGAGTTTCAGTTCGGTCATCAGGTAATCCTGGATTTCCTCGACGGTTTGCCTGACTCCTTGAATGGTATCATTGCTGACGACTACCCAATCGTCAGCATAACGAACCATCGTATAGTTGCCAGAGCCTCTATACCGTCTCCTTTGGCGTTCATTACGGTCTTGATGCCATTTCTTCTCTGCCCACTTGTCAAACTCATTGAGATAGACATTGGCGAGCAGTGGTGAGATGACTCCCCCCTGCGGGACTCCCGTTTCCGTTCTCGCAAAGAGTCCGTCTTCCATAATTCCTGCCTTTAGGAACTTCCAGATCAAGTCAAGAATGTCCTTGTCCGCTATTCGCTGCTTGAGGATGCTAAGGAGCTTTCGATGATGTACATTGTCGAAGTAGCTCTTAATGTCACCCTCGATCACATAGAAGCGTTTGATTCTTTCGTTGAACAAGGGCATAATGACCGCCATGGCATCCATCGTGCACCGACCCTTCCGAAACCCATAAGAGTAAGGCCGAGACTCCGATTCATAAATCGGATCTAAGACCGCTCTCAGTGCTTCTTGGACGATCCGATCTCTGAGTACGGGAATACCCAAAGGTCTTTGCCGTCCATCGCGCTTCGGGATGTACGTTCGCCGTACTGGTAGAGGCTGATACGTTTTCCGCCTAAGGCTTTCCACAATCTTGGCTATTTCTCTGTCGTAGTTGGCCTTAAACTGATCCCGTGTTTTGCCATCTACTCCCGCTGTAGAGCTTCCGGGTCGTGCTAGGACTTTATCAGCAGCGCATCGTATCCAGTATTCCCAATGCATGAGACTATACAGGTTATTGAACCTGTATTCTGGTTGACTGAGCGCTGTGATCGCCAGTGTCTTCTGCTTTTGGGCCATCTTTGTCAGGTTCATACGTCCTTCCTCCGGCTTAGTTTGCATATAGACATTTTGATCCGACTGCCCCCCTTTGCCCTGTGGTTGGCTTTCCCAACCTCTGTAGCAGGTCGTTACTCCTGCGACTACTACGGGGGCTCCGCCCCATGTAGGGCATTGGCCGCAGGCTGGCCTATTCCCATTTCGGGGAAAGCCCTGCATGGTTCCCAAGTTCACATAGATAGCGTCTACATGTTGCTTTAGGTCCTGCCTGTACACCTGGCTCGGCTCATTGCCTCGCTCGTTACCAGGGAAGTCGGAATATGGAGTGCCAACTTCCTGCCCATCAGAGGCTATCCTATGCCCACCGAGCACGAGATTCTGGTAACTCCACCCTGGCCCTACCGTTAAATCGGGTGGTCCAACCTTCGATGCTTCAAACAGCAGTTTCTCTCGTAACCTTGGCAACACTCTGGCTAGCAGCTCTTGGGAATGTAGGGTTTCCCTCAGCCACATTGTCGGGAGAGCTTCAGACATGGTTCTGCCTCGGGTCTCCATGCCTGTCTCCTTAGCCACTCTGCACACTCCTTGCAGGGTACACATATTTGGTACTCTCTACTTATGCGCTTCTTGGCGCGCCGGAGGGGTGGTTGTGGGCCACGATGATTGCCGCAGCGTGGCATTTGATGGCTGGGGCGAAGATCTCACCGACGCGAACGACGCTGGAGTTGAGGCTGCCTACGTAGAGGGTAGTGTTCTCGATGAGGTCGTTTTTGCTGTTGAGGCAGAGGACGTTAAAGTGTTCCTGGTGGAGTTGGGACATGTCGCCCATGAGGAGATTGGCTGCGTCGGCGGGAGTTTTTATGCGGGGCCTGTCGTAGGGGTGAGTGAGCAGCATGCGTCGTCCGAACTCCATAGCTGCTTTGAGCTTGGCGGCCTGGGCAGGGCCGATGCCTTCTATCTCTTGAAGCTCGGGGAGGGAAGCTTGGGCGAGGCCGATGAGGCTGCCGAATTTGGCGATGATCCTGGAGGCCATGTCGAGGGCTGTTGGCGTCTGGATGATGGTGGCGATGATCTCCAGGGTGGAGAGAGAGGCTGGGCCGTGGGAGTGAAGCCTGTTGACTGGTCGTTCGCTTTCGGGAAGCTCGCGGACCATGACGGGCTTTGGGCTGGGGTGGGGTTTGTGCTTGATGCGGATGAAGCTTTGCTGTAGGGCGGTCATTTCCGAACCTCCTGGGTGATCAGCCTTTCACCTGATCGTGTCCTCGCTGTGATTGGTGGTGTGTTGGGGCGTGTGGAGCTAGAAGGAGAGGGTAGCGATTTGCAGTTCGGCTTCCTCGTGCCACGTTACGGTGAGGTCTGCTTTCTTGGTGTATCTTCGAACCGTGTGGACCTCGCGGAGGTCGCGGCACACGACTTCGGCGCCATTGACCCAGTTGGGGACGACTCCTGTGAGGTGGGCGCCGATGATGGTCATGGCGAATTTACCAGTTGGGACTCTCTTAGCCATTGTTGAGGACCTCCTTTGTTGAGATTGTTTTTGGGTGATGCAGTTGGTGAATGGTGGTGGAAGTTGAGTCAGGTGAAGGGCCTCCGGCCGGCACGAGGCGCCAGCCGGAGGCCCAAACCCCAGAGCCAGCGGGAACCCAGCGCGACCCCAGGACGACGGGGAAGCAGGAAGGGGAGCAGGCGCAAGGAAAGACGACAACCGCCAGCCCGGCAGTCCAGGCGAGGCGAAGGGAGCGCCAGGAGCCAGGGGAGCCAGCGGGGCCACCGGACACGAAGGCGACGAGGCCGCGGCCAGGACGAGAGGCAGCGACGGCGGAGACGAGAGCGGAGGAGCCGCCACCCAGGCGGGCGGGGAGGGGAACGGAGGGGCCGCCGCCAGCCCACCAGGAGACCAGGCAGCGAGGGCGGCCGGCGGGGGAGGGGGAGGAGGCAGCGCGGGAGACGAGGGATACGGCGGAAACGGTGCAGGCGCCGGCGCCGCCAGGGCCGAAGGCAGCGAGGACCCGAAGGAGAGGGACGGGAAGGCCACGACCGAGGGGCAAGGCGGCAGCCAAGGTGAGGAACCCGACCACCTGCATCTCTTACTCCATCCTGGCCTCAAGAGGCGGCGGCTCTGTGGGCATCGGTGCGAACTCGCGATAGACCTGCTCCGCCAGCCTTTCGAGGAGCTCCTGGGCGAGTTGCTCGTCGCAGCGTAGCAGTCTTCCAGCCTCCTTGGGGATCTCCCACTCGGACATCAAGAGCCAGGGGTCTTCAAGGCTGATTCTGCCGACGATGCGGACTCGATGCTCTCTGACTTTGAGATCCTCGACCACGTAGCGGACGAAGAAGTCCACGCCCGGATCCGGGCACGCCCAAGTGTCCCAAACTCCCAGCACCAGCACCGGAGGCCCCCCATCGAGCCATTCCTCCGGCTCAACCGGGCCGGCCACAGGCGAGCTCTCAACGAACACTTGCAAGCCCGGCCCCAGGTTCTCCACCGCCTGCGATAGCGTACCAATGGCCTCTGCCGCCTGTTCCTGCGGCAGCACCACCGTCAGCGCGACCTTCTGTAGTGCCTGCATACTGTCCTCCCTACCCCTTGGAGAGGTGGCGAGCCATGATTCTCGCCACCACCTCCGGAACGTTTTCCCACGTGCCCACATCGAACGCTCCAGCCTCCAGGGCCAACTCCTCGAACTCGATGGTATCGAAATCGGTAAGGTGGAGCGCTTGACACAGGGCTTCCCCTACCTCGTGGGCGCTGGCGGCGTACGGCCCGGCATCGCTGGGGCAGTGGTAAACCACCTTCAAATCGCCCTCCACGCCTGCCAACACCCCTCCCTCATCAGGCCAGGGGTAGACAACCACCACCCTCAAGACCTCGCGGAGCAGGTGCTTTATCGTACGGTAGCCGACTATCACCCTTCGGGCTGAGGCCTCAGGGGAACCCTCGGGAGCCAGCTCGACTCCGCACTCTGCGCAGTACACTTGGGTGAGGTAGACGTCATCGAGGAAATCGCAGTCTCCCCACTCCCTGGTCACTGCGTCATAGTGCTGCTCCACGGCATCCAGGGAAATCACCCGGAAGGGCGTCGAGCCGCACTTCGGGCAGCGAAGTCCGTTTTCCATTTTCCTCCTTCTTTGCTATTTATGCCCCAAGGGGCACGCGGACTCTGTGTCCGCTCTATCCCTCCGGCGTCAAACGCGCCGGGCGGCCCCGTCCTGGCGAAGCCGTCGCCGCTGGTCCCACCTTTTTTCCCACTCAATCACGATGAGCAGGACCATCCCGATCAGGAGCGCCACCAAAGGCATCCTTCTCCCTGCTATAATAGAGCTGGCTGGACCCCATCCCGCTCCCGGCGGGATTTCCTGCCTGCCAGGATCCTCTCCAGGTCCCTCCGTCTGGCGGCGAAGAGACGGGCACCACCTCGAAGCAGCTCCCCCTGCCGGCTGGAGAAGGCCTCGTCGTGCCACGCCCGGTACCCGTGAGCCACCTCGTGGCAGGCCTCCCCCAGCATCACCAGCAGCGTCTCCGCAGCCCTGGTCACGGCGAGCCCCTTCGGGTTGAGAAGGTAGAACACCCCCTCGCTCGAGGAGTAACGCTCGGCCAGGGCCTCAGTATCGAACACGAAGCCGATGCCGAAGCGCTCATCTACCCCATTGGCCTCTATGACCAGCTCCACTACGTGTCCCCACACTTCCAGGAGACGGAGGTTGTGGGGAAGCAGCACGTTCCGCCGCGTATGCGAGAGCCCCTTCATGAGGAGCTTTATCCCCAGGGGACTACTCTGGAGCCTCCTCACGGGCCCTCCCTCCTCCATCAGGGATGAGTGACGGAGGGCCACCTGCACCCCCTCCGTTACCTCCTGGGCCAGCCGCAGCCTCTCTTTCTCCCTTTCAAGCTGCCGCGCTTTCCCCTTCCCCATCCACCGACCGTCGTAGAAGACCTGGTCCTTGGGCCTGTCGCGGTTCCGATGGCGGCTGGCAGAGGTGAGCGGGTTTCTCTTGTGCGCCTCGAGGCAATCCTCCACCCGCTCGTTGAGTTCCCCCACCAGCTCTTCCCGGGACGGAGTGAAGGGGTAATCGGGAGAACCGGGCTCGGCCTCCGTTTGCACCTCGACCACGAAGCAGTGGGGATGGTCCCGGCTGAGCTGCTCCGAGAACTGAACCAGCCCATTTGCTCGAAAGAAGGCGTACCCCGTCGAGAACACACTGGCAACACACACCCCGTCGCCGTACTTGTAGCTCAGGCCGGCCAGATCGAGGGCGTGGAGCTGATACACCGCCCACCGTGTCGTCCCCCTCCCGCCCTGATAGAGGGGCTTGAGGCCCGTGACATCCAAGCCCGGCAGTTGCCACTCCTGTGGTTCCAAGCCCGCCAGCTCCACCCGCACGACACACGGCGCGTCGCTGTGGGCGATCCAGGAGACGCCACGGGCGAACTTGTATGGATCGAGCCGGATGGCTTTGCTCTGGCGGTCGTCGCCGGGGGGATCGTAGCGCAGGCTCACCCGCGTGCCCACCCTCTCCGGCAGGCGGTCGATGGGGCGCCGTTCCTCCAGGTGGTCGTAGCAGACGTAGAGATCGCGCGTGTGCACCTCCCACCAGGCGCAGGCTCCCAGGATGGTAGCTTTGGCGATCCCAAACCCCCCGGTCGAGCCCGCGCTCTTCTTCGACTCCCCCAGCACCAGGAAGCGGTCGAGGATGGTATCCTCGTCCATGCCGATGCCGTTGTCCTCGCAGGCGAGCACTCCCCGTGTGAAGTCGCCGTCGCCTTCGAGCTTGATGCTGATCTCCGGCTCCCTGCCTGGGCTCAGGCAGGCGTCCCTGGCGTTCTGGAAGAGCTCCCGCAGGGTAATGGCCACGAGGGGGCTCTGGCTGTACAGAGCCGGCCCCAGGAGCTGCCAGACCCTGGGGCTGGTCCTGAGGACGGGTATGCGGCTCATTTGTGCGCCTCCTCATCAGGGACGGCGAGCCCCGTCATCACACCTCCCACCACCCTTCCGGCCCAACTTCGCCCCTCGACGTAGCCGGTGTCCAGGTACAGGTGAAAAATGGTGGCACCACAGGCCCTGATGCAGTCGATGGCCAGCTCGGTGAACCAGCAGGTTCGGCCATCGAAGTGGCAACCCACGACGGGCCGGTGGCTGTAGGGATCTTCTCCCACCAGCGTGAGATCAACCCACTCACTCTGGCCCTGAGTGAGCGAGTCGAGCACCTCGTCCAGGTTGGGCAGCTTAGCCACGTCGTCCTCGAACCGTACTCGCTCGTCCCCTTTGAGCTTCTCCGCCCACCTCCCGGGCAGCTTCACCCAGCACCTCCCGTTGGTGAGCCGCCCATCGGGGTAGAGCCACACGCCTAGCCCCCGGCTAAGCATGGACGTGACGGTGTTCATGTGTCTTTTGCTCATAGCAGACTCAGTTGTTCTCCTGTTACCCGCACCGTTACCTCCGGCCCCGGCGTGGGTATCTCCACAGTCACCAGGGATGAGGAGGAAGCTCTTGCCTTTTTGCAGGTCTTGTGCCTGGTGCTGGTCCTGTAGTCGGACTTGTACGGGTGTTCCCCTTCGTACTCCTGGCACCAGGCCAGGAGCTTGCGCAGCACTGCAAAGAGACGAGGCTCCTCCCCTCCCTCTTTCGCCTGTGCCCGCTCCGCTGAGCTCAGCCACAGCTCTATTCGGGAAGCGGGAGTATCCCAATCCCCCGCCGCCCTGCCGTAGTAAGTCGCGGGAGAGAAGTCCTGCCCTGCTGCTGGAAGGTAGTTCAGCCCCCAGACCGCGTAGCGCACGCTGTCTGGTGCCCCTGCCGGAGTGGGGCAGTGGTAGAAGAGCTCCACCAGAGCCACCTCCTCCGGCGAGAGGCCCGCCCGCTCCAGAACGGCTGGGTGGGGCCTGGGGATAGGCCTCCTGGCGTGGAGCACTTGCTTCTCTTTGGCCGTGATCCAGATTTCCACCCTCACTCCTCCAGGAACCAGGCGAGTTTGCGACATACCTGTGGGTGGCGCAGGAATTGGAGGGCCCGCTTCTCGATCTGGCGCACTCGCTCCCTGGAGATCCCCAACCGACGTCCCACGTCAACTAGGGTGAGTTCCTGCGCGCAGCGCAGGTAGAGCACCTCTCGGTCCCGCTCCGGCAATAGCGCCAGGACCTCCTCCAACGATTCCACCAGGAGCGTGTGCAGAGCTTCACGCTCCACCTGCGCCTCCGGCCCCGACAGCTCCTTCGCCAGCTCGCCGTCTTTCCCCACGTAGTGTCCCACTGCCAGCGCTTTCACCTTCGCCTGGTCGACGAGCTGGAGCTCCTCAACCGAGAGGTCCGTGGCCTCTGCAACCTCTTCCGCCGTCGGCACCCGCCCGTGCGCCGCCTCAAATTCTGCCTGGGCGCGGCGCACACGCGCTGCCTGCCAGAAGCGCCACTCCGGTATGGTCAGAGTACCCGATTGTGCCAGAGCCCTGAGGATCCTCTGTTTGATCCGGTCGGTGGCGTAAGTCGAGAGGCGCGTCCCGCGGCGCGGATCGAACCTGTCCACTGCCTGGACGAGGCCGACGTTGCCTTCCTGTATGAGATCCAGCAGGGACAGACCCCGCCCGGTGTATCTCTTCGCGACTGCCACCACCAAGCGCAGGTTGGCCAGGATCAGCTTCTCGCGAGCACTCTGGCCCTTCTCAACCAGCCGGAGTAACCTATCCCGCTCCCCGTCCCTGGCCTGGACGAGCTCAGCGCGTGCCTGGCGTCCCTCCACTATGTGCCTGGCCAGCTCCTGTTCCTCGTCTGCATCAAGCAGAGGGCTGCCCAGGTCCTGGCTGTACAACGTCCAGATGTCCATTCTCACCCCCCCCCGTTAGAGATGGAGGGCATGGCGCCTGAGCGCCATGCCCTCGGCAACCTCACTCTTCATCCCTTCCGATCCAGAAGTAGCAAGGCAGGATATTGATGCACGCTACTACGCTAAGCCCCGCTGCCCGCCTGGGGCGCTCCTGCCCCAGCTCCCGCGCCAGTTGGGCGTAGTCCGACGTGTGCACGTACACCGTGTCAGGCTTCCGCCTAAACCTGGCCTGGTAGGCCTCAGCAGCGCCACGTAGCTTCTCCTGGACCGGGCGTTTGCCGTCGTCGAACCACAAGAGGCCGAAATCCATCGACTCCTCCCCCCTACCTCACGCACTTACCGGGCGGCGACTCGTGCTCTGCTGCAACGTGGCTACCACTCGCCCCAGGTTGGGAAAGCTCACTTTTCCGGCGTGCACTTCCACTTCCAGGGAGGGGACGATCGGCCCTGCGCCCTCCCCTGCATACACGAGGAACCCGGCTGAGGCCTCCCAGACCTGCCAAGCCGGGCACTGGCCTGTGTGCCAAACGATTTCGGCCTCCAAGGACCAATGGCGGAGTTCCAGGTCAAAAGCCTGCACGACCCCAGCCTCTTTGAGGGCCCTTACTAGAGCCTCCGCTGCCTGCTCCCCGAAGTCCTCCTCGAACACGGTTTCCATCCTATCCGTGCACGTAACCATAGCACCCTCCTGCGGGATATGGAGGGGGGACACACAATGTGCCCCCCCTGCTCAACCCGTGGCTTTGCATTCTTTGCAGCGGCGCCTACTGCTGCCGCGCCGTGATCCCCACCTCGGCCTGGTAGTATTCGGCTGTCTTCTTCTCCTCAACCACCTTGCCCAGTTGCTCAAAGGGCCTGAGTACCTTCTCGCACCCAGCCCCTTTGATGCCTTTGACCTCCAAGGACACGTTGCCTTGCTCGTCGATGTTCACCGTGATCGTGTAGGCCATCACGCCCCTCTCAGCACGACCTGCACGACGCCGCCTTGCTCGGTGACCTGCTGCACGGCCAACCCTTGGGACCGGGCCTGCTTCATAACCCGGTGATAGGCATGGCGCTGCGGCAGGCGAGAAAGCACGGTCTGCACGCCAGACCGCCGCCCGTCCAGCTCGTCCATGACCAGGTTGAAGGCCCCCAGCCGCTCGTCCCACACGAAGGCCAGATCACCCAGACAGCCCTGCGGCAGGTGCTTTTTGCGCACCACCAGGTCGGCTTGCTGTCGGGCTCGTCCCCATCCATGGGCCACCGTGTTCCTCTCGCAAGGAAGCCCCGAGTCCTTGAGGGCAGCCTCCAAGCAGTCGATGTCTGTCAGTTTGGTGGCCACTTTGACGTATTTACTCACGCTCGTCCTCCTTTTGCTCGTGGTCGTTTGCCTCTTCTTTGCCTTCCTCCTCTGCCCGGGGCTCTCCGTGGATGTCAACGTATTCGGGAATCTGCTCATCTATTACCATGGCCTACTGAATGCCACACTGTTTGCAAACCCCGTCGTACAGTAAGCACGTTACACCTGGGTGATCCGCGGACTCCCCGCACAGTTCCCTCCCGCACTTCGGGCAAAACATCGTTGTACCTCCTGTTATAGGCGGAGCTTGAGGATCATCTTTCTCCTCAAGCTCCGCGCAAACCACTTTGCTGGGGGGGCAGCCCTTCCGCTGCAACTTCCCCTCACAGAGGGGGCAGAGCATTCTTAGTCCCCTCCCAACTTCAGCCTGCGCGCCAGCTCTTTTGGTTCCCCATCGGGTCTACCCGACGCGAATCTGGCTCGGCCCGCAGCCCAGGTCCGCAGCGCCTCGATCCTCTCGCGGTAGAGTTTGCTGACCGGGACGAGAGCTCTGAGTGCCTGCACGACGTCGCCCGTCTCAAGGTCGCGTCCCTGGTTGAAGGCGATCATCATCCCTTCCTCCACCGCCCTCTCGATTTCTCGCCCGACCATTTCCTCAGAAGCACTGGCCAGCCTCTCGAGGTCGAACTGGGCGTGATCCCGCCCTCGTTTCCTCAGATGGATGGCGAATATCTCCTTCCTCTCAATTGGCAAAGGGAGGTCGAGGAAGAAAATCTCGTCGAAACGAGCCGGAAACTCAGGCGGCAGGGCCCTCACGTCGTTGCAGGTCGCTGCTACGAATACCGGGCTCGTGCGCTCCTGCATCCAGGTGAGAATGGTGCCAAACACCCGCGCACTCGTACCGGCATCCGAGACGTTGGAGCTTCCGAGCCCGGAGAGCCCTTTCTCAACCTCGTCCACCCAGAGAACGCACGGGGCCACCGCCTCTGCGAGCTGCAAAGCCCGCCTCATATTCTCCTCCGAGCTCCCTACTATCCCCTGGAACACCGCCCCCACGTCCAAGCGGATGACGGGCATCGCCCACTCGCCGCCGACGGCCTTCGCCGTCAGGGACTTGCCCGCTCCGGGCACGCCTACCATGAACACCCCCCTCGGGGGGCGCAGGCCGTAGTCTCTGGCTGCCTCGCTGAATGCGCCCGCTCTCATCCTGAGCCAGGCTTTGAGGTTGTCGAGACCTCCCACCTCGGCCAGCGACAGATCCTCTACGGGGAAGAACTCCAGTACACGGCTCTTGCGGATGATCTGTTTCTTCTCCCGTATGACCAACCGGATGGCCCGACGGCCCAGTCCCCTATGGCTCACCACCGCCAGAGCCAGCGCGTTCTCCGCCTCGGTCGCCGTGAGGCCCTGCAGAGCGTGCAGCAGGGCCTCCTTATCTTCTTCCTGCAAGTCCAGGCTTGCCCCCTCGGGAAGCCGCAGTGCCATCTCGTCCACGATGGCTTCCAGCTCCCTGCTGATGGGCAGAGGGTAGTCTACCACGGCGATCTCCTTCTCCATCTCTGGGGGTATCTCCAGAGATGGAGAGAGGATGACCGCCGTCTTCTGGGTCACCGTCAGCTCCCCCACCAGGTCACGAAGGCCCCTGACGGCCATGGGGTCCTTCATGAAAGGGTGGAAGTCCAACAGGACGAAGAGGCCGTCGCCTCCATACTGGGGGATGTACCGCAGAACTCCCAGGTAGTCCTGCGCTTCATCCGACACCACCCTATCGGGGTGGGCCAGGTTGCGCAGCCCCCTGGTCACCGACCAGACCAGGAGTTCGTAGTTCTCAGCTTGGGCCACCTCAGCGAGCCCCTGTAGCACCCTCTGCTCCTCGAAGGAGAGCACGTAGAGCAGCGGGAACCTCGCTCGAACCAGCGCCCTTACGTGTTTATCCGTCTCGTTCACTTCTGTTCTCCTTTGCGTTCCAACCGCAGTGGCTGATACAGCCCGTCACGAGGTCGTGGACTTGGCCCAACTCTCGCCTCAGCCAGGCCTCCTCGGTGTCCGCAGGATCGAGTTCGGGCAGTACGACCTCTATCGTCGCTCTCATGCCTTCGACGATCTGCTGCAACATGCTCCACTTATCGGTTGCCCCCTCAGGCACAACCACCTCCAGTGTTGCGTGCATGCCTGCCAACATCTTGACAACGAGCGTGCACTCATGCATCATCATCCTCCTCAAACATTCCCATCTGGGCGTCAGGGGTCTGCTTTGACCTCTTCCTGCCATTCTTGTTCATTGGCTTGAAGTCGAACGCCGTCCCCTGAGCGTGTGAACACACGATCATCCGCCCCACCTGCAAAGTGAGATCTGGCGGGAACTCCAGCCTTAGCCTGCTGGCCCGCGCCAGCTCGGCCCGCAGTTTGGCATTCTCCGCCTGGAGCCGCTCGTTTGCCCCTAGCGCTTGCTTGAATTCGCCCGACAAGCTTTGCACCAGCGCCTCCCGCGGGTCGACGTCCTCCCTCTCCCCGCCGATGGCCGAACGTGCAGCTTCGACCAGGGCTGAAGCATTCCGCAGCTCCAAGCCTGGATCGACCCAATTCAAACTCGGCGTGTACCCGGAGTGGTAGCAACGTTGCTCCCTGACCTGCACCACCGACCAGCTCCCGTCCAGGAGCATCATGGCCTGCCCGACTCTTCCCCCGTCCAGGAATCGCTGCACCTCGGCCGCCGGTCTGGAGACGATGGCCTTATACACGCTGGTGTCCGTTGGGTGAGTAACGCGGTGCAGGAAGTAGGCGTCGGCCTGGGTGAGGACGTTCTTCCGCACTGCAGCGGAGCGCTGGCTCACCAGGATCATGGAGATGCCGCGCTTCCTTCCCCTCAGGCTCATCCTCTCCACCGTCTCCGTTGCTCGAGTGGTCCCGTGGAGAGGCACGAACTCGTGGGCCTCTTCGAGAACCACGAAGTACGGACGCCTGAGCTTTGCCTCTGCGCGCCATATCTCGCGCAGATAGGTGTCCAGGAAGGCGAACATCTCGTCCTTCGGGTGCTCCAGAAAGCTCAGGATAACGGGCACGCCTTTCTCGATGCTCATCCGGGCCAGGGCAGGAGCCTGCCTGGGGCTGGCGGCCACGTGGCAGTGCTCAGTGTAGCCCACCACCACCACGTCGTAGAGCTCCAGGAGACCCCAGTACTCGTCCTCAATGTCTACGATTGTGAGAGGGATCCCACGTCCCAACAGTTCCTCGATGAGCACCGTGGCGGTGTTGGTTTTCCCAGAACCCCGCACTCCCAGCACCGCCACGCAGCGGCCCAGGAGGCTCTCGATGGGAACCCCTGGGCCATCGTCTATGACGTTCAAAAGCGGCATAGTGACCTCCTTTTTGACCTGGGGAGACAGCGTGCACAGGGGCACAGGAGATTCTCTGTTGGTCCTCTGCTCCTCCGCTCCCCTGCTCAGATCACTCCACTCCCAGCCGCAGCGCCTCCGTGCGGGAGCCCGGCTTGCGGCCTACCGTGAGAGGCACCTGAGGCCTCACTATGGCAGGGCCCGCAGACTGCGGCAGCCCCGCATCCAGCAGGGCCTGGCGCACCTCCGGAGACAGTTCAACCTGGAAGTAGCCGGGGAACAGCCTCCGAAAGGACTTATCTCCATCGGCGACCTGATAACCACGCCGCAGTAGATTCCGGGTGTATCCCTCCAGCTGGGCCAAAGCATCAGACCGCTTTCCTTCAGATAGCGGCTGGTCCCTGCCTCGTTGCACCAGGCGGAACCTGTCACCCCTCTTCTCAATGGAGATCCGCACAGTCTGAAGCTCCCGCGAGGGGAGAACCTTCGCCAGCTCTACCCACATTCTGGGCTCCCCAGATCCGGGTTGCACTCCGCCGACCGGGCCGCCTTCACCAGCTCCAGCGCCATGAGGTATACCCTCTTATATGCCAGCGCGTGCATCACGTCCCATAGGGTCAGGCGCTGTTGGCAAGCCACGAGCGCCGGGCTGATGGCCTCCACAGCCAGAATCGGATCGTCCAGCATTAGCCCCAACAGCTGCTCCAGGCTCTTGGGCGTGGCCGCGCGGGCGATCTCCTCGGCCAGGGCCCCATCTTCTTCTCTACGGGGCGCCAGCTTCAGGGCCTGCGCGTATACGGTGTTCTTCAGGCTGGCCCAGTTAAGCCCTGGGGTCAATTCACCTTTCATTGCACCACCTCTCCTTGCTCGTACCAAAGGGTAGTCGTGAGCTCCCCATCCTCTGTCGCCTTCCAAACCCTGAGTCGTCCCGACCGTGAGCCCACAGCGTCGAGCTTCCGCCGCCACTCTTGCTCATCGGTTTCCATCACGGCCTCGATGATAGCCATGCGGTGCGCGACCACTGCCCGGATCTTCTCCCCCAGGCAGGAGGGAGATGAGATCCTGGGATCTATCCCCAATTGAGGCTGATCGCGGTCCAGCAAGATGACGTCCCGAGCCATATTGGACACGTTGGTCTGAAAACTCTCCACTCCCTTGACCCCTGGCTGAGGCAGGCGACACTGGACGTAGACGTCGCCGTGCTCGTCGATCCCACAGCCGAGCACCCCCAGCCGGAGAGCTTTCATCGCGCCCAGGAAGACGTCCACGACGTCGCGTAGCACGCGCTTGCTGTCCACCACGCTCATTCTGCTCTCGAGCCGGTGACGACCACGTCGTACTGGACCTGGTCGTCCTCCGGCAACACGTCCAGCACGGTCTCGTGCAACTGGCGCTCCAGCCATGCTGCCGCGCGTTGCAGCGCCTGCCGCACGTCCTCGGGCCTCACCGTAGTGTGGGTCCGATTGGCGATGTCAACCTGTACCTGGAAATCCACCTTTACCATCGCTGATTCTTCCTCCTCTCGTGAAGTTGCCGCGCTCGCGCCCAGGTCCCATCAGTCCGCTCCCAACCGCAGGGCTCCCCAGCGGCTAGGCGCAGCGAGCCGGCGCACCTCCTCTGCGGACCGGTGGGTGAGCCGGGCTATCTCACGCATCGTTTTCTCCACCTGCCCCGTCCGTTCGTCGCCCGCAGGACCACTCAGGCGCGTCTCTATCCGCTTCAGAAGCCCTTCCAGCTCCTTATCGTCCAGCGCATTGAGAAGCCGGAAGGTCTCGACCATGCCGCCGGCCCGCCTTGCCGCTGGCCCGATGAGCTTGCCCTCATTGTTCTGCATGGTCTCCAGCACGGCCGTAGCGTCCTCGAACATCTGCGCCCTCAGCTGGTGGAACACCTCTCCCATGGGGCTGGCCATCTCTTTGAGCTGCTCCCTGTAGTGCTCGAGCTCTGCCTTTCTCATCTCTGCCAGGAGCCGCTCTTTATGGCTGGCTTCGGCCTCTACGGCCCTGGCCCTGGCCACCGCCTCCTGCCTTTCGGCCTCCAGCCTGGTCGCCGCCAGAACCTCCTCCTCAATCCGGACGCGGCTCAGGAGCAGCCCCGCCCTGTAGTCGAGCGACAGCCCAGCAGCGATAGCATCGTAGGACGGCATAGCCAGCCTTGCCCGCTCCACAACTTGGGCGGCGAACTGCTCTCTTGCCCGGCCACTCAGCCCCAGGGCCCGCGCGGCTTCAACCGCTATTTTCGTGAAATCTTCTTCGAGCGTGGGCACCACACAGGCCTCGTACTCGGAGAGAAGCCTGGCCTTCAGCGCCTCCCACTCGCGGGTGAGCTTCTCGTGTCCCTCCCGCCACCGCTCATACGCCGTGTAGGGCACGAAGCGGAAGGGCCGGCAGCCTGTCACGTCGAACGAGTGGTCGTCGAGCCACCTTCGAGCCCGCGTCTCCAGGGAGCGAAAGCCGGCAATGTATTCTTTGGAAATCAAGTTTTTCACGCCCCTGGTGAACCGCGTCCGCCTGGCGGCCTCCCTGGGTATTCCCAGCTCCTCCCAGGTAGCCCTCCTGCTGAAGAGCGATATACCCCTCACGTCGAGATCGATGAGGGTGCCGAGGCTGAGGAGCACGTCCAGGTCGACGCGCACCAGGTCAACCTGGTCCGCAGAGACGCCCAGCTTAGCGGCGTGCTCGGCCCGGAGCCGCTCCAGCACGTCCCCTGCCTCCGATACCTGCACACTGCTCATTTGATTTCTACGCCCCTTCCCCCTTGCAGCCAGGCGTGCGGGGGGACGCCGCTCTTAACCAGCCCAGCCCATATCCTGACTACCTGACCCATAGGCCGGTTGTGATCGCCCAGCCAGCCGTAGGTGAAGTAGTCGAACCACCACCTCAGGGACACGGTCACGATGACTTCCTTGTCCTTCTGGCATGCGATCACCGGCACGCCGGCCCGGAAGACGTCCATCCAGGCCTCCACCAACCGGCGAGGCAACCCATCGAAGCCGTGCTGGGTAATGTAGTGGCTCTGTGTGCGCGGAATCTGCGGAAAAGGTGCGAACGGTCCTTGGACACAAACAGCCCCAGCCTGTACGTCCCCCACGTCCCTGAGCGGCAGTACAGCTGGGCCTTCGCATCCTTTGTTCTTCGGAGCAGTCCCCTTTCTTCGTACCCTGCTCCCCAGTCAGCAAAGGCCGACAGCAGCCCATCCAACCCGGTGAGCGGCATCCATCTAACGTGGACTACGCTCTGCGCACCCAGCCGCCTCCGGGCCATATCCAGCGTCGGGCGGAAGCCCAACAGCTGGCACAGCTCTTCTTGCCTCATTTTCTCCATAAGCTATCCCCCCTCGCCTTTATTCGCTTATTCTAGCAACCGTATGGACCTGCACCTGCCCACAGGCGCGGGCGGGCCGGACGGGGCCCAGTCCCCTCAGTTGCTTTGCCAGAGCGACCGGCACCACAACCTTCCCATCGGGCATGATGGAGAGCACGGGAAGCCACTGCATGGCGACCACCTGCCTCGTTGAGCGCGTGGCCGGGAGCTCGATGATGCGCTGGTTGGTCGACCCCCGGTAGGGCAAACTTCCGTCGTCCAGCTCCTGGATGTAAGGGCCGTCCACCAGCACGTCAGCGGCGTCCAGGACCACCCCGATGGCGGGGATGGCTGGCTCGATCTCCAAGAGGTCCTCGTAGATGAAGCCCGTATACACAACAAGGTGCACACCGGCCGCTCTCAGGGCCACACACAGGGCGGCCGCGGCCTCCGGCTGCCAGAGGGGCTCCCCTCCGGTGAGGGTGACTCCCACGTCGCCGCTTGTCAGGCCGTGGCCGATCTCACGCAGCACCTCGGCAGCGGTCATCTCCACACCGCCATCGAGGGGCCAAAGGGCGCGGTTATAGCACCCCTTGCACCGACCGGGACAGCCCGCTAAAAGGACCACCGTCCGCACCCCCGGCCCGTCCACCACCGAGTGATAGCGTATCTCCGCTATCCGCATTTTTCACCCTCCCCTTCTGCACCAGCTTTCGCCCGGCGCACATCCTTGAGGCACACCAGGATAGCTTTCTCTGGAAAGAGGCGGTGGTCCTCGGTCGCCAGTTTGCACCGCTCGCACTCAGCCAGGGGCACAAACCGGGCCAGCCTTACCCCTGGTGGGACCCCCCCCTCCTGCTCAGGCGTCATGGGATAGTGTTCCCTGATCGCCCTCTCCACTGCCTCCCTGTTGGCCGCCTTTCTGGCCTGGGGCGACCACTCAGGGAAGGGCAGTACGAGCTGGACGGCTTTACGCCTCGACCGTTCGGCTGAGGCCCTCAGCTGAGCGGCTCCACTGAGGCTTCGACGGTGAGCTCAGCCGAACCGCTAGCCGAAGTCTCGGTCGAAGCCCTCACGGCGAAGCCTCGTTGCGGCCATTGAACCACCCGAACAACTTCTGCAGCGTCCCCCAGAGCGCCTCCGGGTCGAATTCCTCCGCCAGAGGCAGGTTGACCACCGCCCGCAGGTGCCACACCCCCTTCTCACGCGAGTCATGGTGATTCCAGGCGAATCCCTCCCACCTGGCGCCCTCGGCCGGAGGCGGCGCCTGCGCCGACAGCGCTATCTCCTCCGACATGAGTCGCACCAGATCGCGCTCCTCCTCCTCCCGGAAGAAGCCTCCGGCCCACCTCAACACAGCATCCTTGCCCAGCAGCTGCCAGGCGTCTCTCATCCCTGGCGCTCCCCCTGGATAGGTGCACGGGGTGGGGAACCAGCTGGCCGTTAAGTGGATAACATGCTCACAGGCATCGGTTCCCAACCTCAAGGTGATGCCCAGGTCATCGTCGTACCCGACGTCGCAGGTGACGATCTGCATTCTCCTTTTTTCCTCCCAGGCAGCCCGCTTGCAGCTCGGCCACCCTCTGCTCTTCCCATCGTATGCACATTTTGCCTCCCCCTGGAGTCGCCTTCCCTGGGCATCCCTGCGAGCTACGGATGCCCAGGGAAAGACCGACGTCCCGGTTACTCAGGACACTTCTGCCGGGCCAGATCGATATAGGTTGCGACGACCTCGGCCCAGTCCGGGATGTCGAGGTGGTTTCTCAACCACTCCAGCTGCTTCTCCGTGAGATCAACCCCCATGCCCTGCGCTACCCCTTCTATATCTTCCCGCACAAGTCGGAAGAAGGGGCGATTCTTGTTCCTTTGAGCGATCCTTGTCCGATACCGCTCGATCATTCCCAGCACCCGCCCCTCATCCTCCTGGGAGAAGGAGAAATACAGGGTGTCCGCGAAGTCCTCCAGGGCGTAGCGCCCGACCTCGTAGAACTCGGCCAGGAACTGCCAGAATAGATGCCCCGGAAGACTCGCGGCGAATTCCACAGCCTGCTTCACCACGTCATTGCTGACAAGGGTCCCTTCCATCGTCACCTCCTCAGTTCAGGTCCTTTCCTCTGGGCGCCCGCGCCAGGGCGGAAGCTACCACGGGGGAAATCTCATCCAGGTCAGCCCTCCCCACGCCACGCAGCTGGCGGGTCAGCACCCGGTCGATCCCCACCGGGCGGGATACCCACCGGAAGGGGGATGACAGGCATATCACGCCGGAGACCAGCCCCCAGGGGATCCTTGCGGGGTCATCTATCTCGATCTGGGCTGTGGCCGTGGGCTGGCCCTGTGTAATACTATTTACACAGGGCTGGGCGGCCCTCTCCCCGCGGACGTAGCAGACGGTGGCCCTGTTGCAGCGCAACAGGGCCACCATCACCCGCTCCGACTCCCGGAGGGCCCGTGCGAAGCCACGCGACTCCGTCAGGCTCCCGAAGTCAAGACCCAAAAACCTCTTCCCAGACGTCTTCTGGCTGATCTTCACCAAGTTCATCGAGCCAGCTGGTTTCACGCTCATCCACTACCTGCTCGCCTAACATGCGGCGTTGCAGTTCAGCAATGGCCTTCCCCCAGTCGCCCCCCGCGGCCTGGGCGATCGCCTGGATCTCCTCATTCTTCACTCTCTCCTTCAGAGCCTCCGTGCCCAGGTCCCAGAAGTCGCCGGCTGTTGCAGAGCAGTCCTGGCCTGCTCTGGTTTCGTTTTCCTGGCTCTCGGGGGCGGGCGCCACAGCGTCCTCGGCAGGCTCGACCTCCTGGACAGCCACCGACTCGTGCATGGGTGCTGCCTCGCCGCCGCAACTTTGCCCCTCGCTGCGTCCCCTTTGCTCCTGGGGGAGGGCCCAGTCAGGCAGCTCCGGCGGGACGAAGGTCTTCTTCACCAGATCGTAGGGCACCCAGGCGGAGCCGACCCGGGCCAGGTAGCGGCCAATGTGGAAGAGCACGGCGCAGCGCTTCAGGCCGTCCGAGGTATCGCCCTTGGCCCTGTCGCTGGCAGAGATGCTCTTCCCCTCCACACCTCCGCGGTTGCACTTGGTGACGCCGAGGACAGTGAGTTTGCCTTTGGTCGTCCTGTCGGCAAGGAGGTCAAAGTCGTAGGTCCACTCATCCGGCCCCACCACCTCGTCGAGTCTGTCCATCACCGAGACAGTCGCGACGTAGGCGACGACGAGGGCCCGGCCCTTCTCCTCATCTACCTTCAGCGCCCTCCACTTCACCAGGTGACTGGGGAAGGGGGCCGCCAGTTCGTCTCTAATCTGCTCCAGTCTCACTTTTAGTTCTCCTTTCCCAGGACTGGCCTCACTTTGAAGGTGGCCGTTCCCCGGCCCGAGGCGATGGGGGCGACGATCCGAGCCAGCTCCCTCACCCATTGCACCCTCCAGGCAGGATAGCCTTTGGGGTGATACCAGGCCCCTTCGCCCTCGTCCCACTGCGCCGCCTCGTAGAACGTGGCGCAGTACTCCTGGGCGAACTCCTCGGCCTGCTCCGGGGACTTCGCTGCCACCACCTGCGGGGAGAGGTATTCCCACTCTCCATCCCTGAACAGGATCGTGAACTGGTAGAGCCGGAACCCCTCCGGCGGCCTGCCCTGTGAAATAGCTATTTCGCGGGGCCTGACCTCCAAAGCGTTCTTTCGCGCCTCGTTATACCAGCGCTCCAGGTCCTCTCCCATCTCCTCCTCGGATGGCCACCACAGGTTCCAGGCCTTGATCCTCTCCACGAGGAGAAGGACTTCTTTCCTGTCCTCATAGTAGCCGTGCAGGATCACCCTGGTGGTGTCCTCGCAGGAGGAAGCGACGGTCGTGAACACGAAGGCCATCCCGTCCTTCTTCTCCACCACACGAGCTATCGCCGAGAAGACGGCGTAGAACTTATCGCAGATAGCTTTGCACAGGTCCTCGCCGATGTACTGCTCGGGGACGCAGGCGCCGTGATCCTGGAGGTAGGCGGCCTCGAAGGCCCCTTCACCCCAGTACTCCTCGATGTTCTCCCTGACCATCGCCACTAGCTGTTCTTGCAGCTCGTTCATCTGCACCTCCTTTATTGTCCTTCCGCGCTTGACCAGCGGGATACTGCCGTTCGGCTGAGGCCCTCGGCTGAGCTCGGTCGAAGCCCTCACGCCGAAGCCCCGGCATAGGCTCGCGGGAGTAGCGAGCTTATGCCCGGGGCTCTTCCGCGCCCGAGGCTTCGCCCTGAGGGGCTCTAGCCCGAAGGGCCAATCATAGCCCGTTCCTCGGGTCGCACTCGTGAGGAGTGGCTTTAGGATAGGCCCTCCAGCACTCCTCGCAGAACTCGTAGTCCTGCGCGGCCGCCACCGCGGGCCCCAGCTCGTGGATCTGTAAGCTGTCGTTATCGTGCTCCTTCGAGGCACAGGCCATATCATCTATGGCCCCCCCAAGGGAGTCGTAGATGCCGGAGTCATTCTCCGTGATAACGAAAGGCCCAAACGGATGCCCGTGGTTGACGATGAGGTACCGCTTTTTCATCGTGCCTCCTTCCTTTGAGAGCTGCATGGCACCTCCCTCTTTTCTGCCCCCGGCGCAGCGCCAGAGAAGGTCGCCTGCCCCCCTGATGCGGACGGCAGGGGTGACAGGCGATCAACTCTCATCGCTCTCTGCCTGGTTCTCATTCCACCTCCACCCCAGCAAACTCGCTGGCATGGTTGTGGCAGGGGTGGAACTCTACCTCGCATCTCAGCACGATGCGCCCTTCCTCGTCTATGGGCAACGGGATGTCGCCCATCCGGACGACGCGCGTGCATCCGCAGGGGAACTCGTCGAAGCGGTAGGCCAGGGTGCCCAGCACCTTCTTGTCCACCGTCGGCTTCTCGAGCTTCTCGACCAGTTCCTCGTAGCTCAATTTCACCTTGCCTCCTTTAATACTCCTCGGGAAACAGTACGGTGGTCACCGAGCGATCCCACTCGGTGATTATCCAGATTTTGGGCAGTTTCCCATCTTTGTACGCGGAGAGCAGGCGGTATCCTTCCCTGAGAGATAGCTCGTTTTCCTGCCTGTCCTCCTCGCACACACAGCCCCAGTCGCCCACCGCATGTCGGCTCAGGCTCTGGGCGACAAATCGTGCAAAAGAGCCATTCGCATCCATCTCGTCAGCCACGCCGCGGGTAACCACAACCCGCCCTAACGGGAACTTCACTTCTGTACACCTCCTTTCCTCGCTTGGCCTGCCCTGTCCAGGGCCTGCATAGCCAAGTGAAATACGGAGCGGGGAGACCAGGCCCGCATTCCTTGAGCGCCGTCCCCTTCTCCCTATCGCTTTGTTCTTATAAATGGAAAGCGGAGGCTACCCCCTATCGGGGTTAACCTCCGCCTCTTGTCTCACATGCGCTGACTACGGTCCCATACACCTCAGGACTCTCAACTCGCCCAGCAGCTCACGGGCGTCCTCCAGCCTGTCTAACGCCATCCCCCACCAAGCAAACCTCTTTCCACTCCTCTTCCGAGCAGAGGTCCAGCGGTGGATAGCGTTGAGCCAACTTCTCAAGACTCTCCATTGCCTTCAATATAGCCTCTTCACCCCTCAATTCAGCACCTCCTTATACCAGCCTGGCCTGGCATAGGGCTGGCTGCCCTTGCCTGTGCTTTGCCTCTTGCTCCGAATGAGGCACGAGGAAAGCCCGGCATTCACCTTGCCAGCACTGTGCACACAACCGGCACAGCTCGTCTGAAACGGGCGCGATCTTACTTCCAACAACCGTCTTCTCCGCTTGCATCTTGCCCCCTTCCCGGCTTCCCTGTTCGCCCGTTGTACTGGGCGAACCCCCGCCAGATGTTTCACCGGGGCTGATGGAAGATCTCCACCTCGTTTGCCCTACCTCCAATTCAGCGCCCTTCTCTGCCCCTGAGGAGCGATTCTCAATCGTCCTCGCTGGCCTGGTCACGTTTCACCCTGGCCTGGCTCGCGTTGTTGAAGTAAGGGTGGGGATGAGCAGGCTCGAATTTAGCCAGCACCCTTCCCGCTTCCTCAAACAGGACCTCCTTCAGCTTGCCCAGCGGGAGATCCTGCACAAGTTCCATGGCCCGCTCCGCCAGGCTCTTACCCGTCACCGGCTCTCCGGGGAGGAGGTACGTCCTCATCCCGTGCCGGTGCAGGAAGTCCTCGGTGTTCAGGCGGATCACGATCTCGCAGAGGTACAGCGCCTCGGCGCGGGTCAACGGAATCTCTCCCGGCCCTCTTGTGATCAGCCCCTCCTCCACCAGCCGCTGCAGCGCTGGCGGGGACGCAGCCGGCCTCTCCTCTACCGGCAGGGGCATGGTGCCCAGCGCGGGCTCCTCGAGCACCTCGGCCACGCGGGCTTTGGTTTCTTCCTCGGTCAGTTGTTGCTCGATCACCTCGGTCAGGAGCTCGCGCTTCTTGTCGGGCTCAGGGACCTTGGCTACCGCTGTCACTGCCTTCAAAGGAGGAACCGCCTTCTCCTCCGACTCGGGTAGTGGAGTGGCTTGCTCAGGTGTTACTGGCAGTAACACTTTATGTTTACCTGGCTCAATACCAGTCTCTTCGAGCGTCGCCCGCGCCTGCAACCTCTCACTTACCCACCGGTTGCTCTTCCCGATCTTCCTGGCAATCTCCCTTCCAGACCAATGGGTCACCTGCTGGAGCTTTGCCAGAGCGCGTGCCTCCTCTGCCCAGGTGAGGTCTTCTCTCTGGAAGTTCTCGACCAGCGAGAACAGGAGGGCGTCGCGGTCACCCAGCTCTTGGATGCGACATCCAATGGCCTTAAACCGCGCCAATTTGGCGGCCGCCAGGCGGCGCGAGCCTACCACCAGCTGCACCCCGCCGCCCCTGGTGGGCCTAACGACCATGGGCTCCACCATGCCCAGGTCCGACTTCATTGACTGGGCCAGCTCTTTGAGCCTGGCCTGGTTCATGCCCTCGCGCAGGGGAAACAGCGGCGGCTGGATCATCTCCGGAGGGAGGAAAACCAGTCCCTCCACCGTCTTCCCCATCTTGGCGAGCAGTTTGCCGGCTCTCTCCGGGCTCCTGTTCGGGTTGCTGCACGGACAGACCGGAGCCCAGGCGCACCACTCGCATTGCGGCTTATCACCCGGCGGGCACGCAAGGTGCTCCGCGAAGGGACACGCCCTGCAATCCTTCTCACAGATTATCCACTTCATAGTTGCCCCCTCTGTATATCACACGCCTGCGGCAAGCAAGAGTCCCGTCCGCAGGCTATACGCTTGTTGCGAGAAACGGCGCTGCCTGCGCCGGTGTCGACGCAGGCAGCATCTCCCCCTCCTGAGGGTTAAGCGCGTCTGTCACAAATCGGGATAGGGGGACGGGCTAGGCCCGCCCCCCTCCCACACCACCGGACATGCGGGTCCGCATCCGGCGGTTCGGTTAAGTATGACGAAACCATACGCTTCGTGTTGAGTGCTTTCTCCTTCCATTCAGCCCGGTGACGGCCTTCGTCCCTGACGCTTGCCTCACGCCCTCAGCGCTACTTCCACGCCCGGTCTGGTCTTGCCAGATTTCGACTGTCCAACCGTCACCCGCTTCCTTTCTACTCAACTCCTTAACCGTTCGGCCCTTCGCCCTGTAGTCAGGTTTCCCTGACCGCCCCGGATGGTCGTTACCCCACCGACTACTATGGCCTCTGCTGACTTCTGCCCTCCCCGCAGAAAGGACAGACCTCCCCGGATAAGGTACGATAGCTTTCCCCTGACCCTCGCTGCGTTTACGTAGGGCCGCTTTGATCCTTTTTGGGCTTCACTGTCTGCTGCCAACTCACCCAGCGCCCCACGCCTCCTTACGCAGTTTTTGTCCATCGAGTCCAGGTTTTGCTCTCCGGCTTCCTCCCCACGCTTGCTCACGCTCACGCAGTTGCCCTCGGCTAGCGGTTCGTCGGATCAACGTCCGCAGGGGACTTTCACCCCCTAGCTATCGCCCATGCCGGGCGTACAGCAAGAGGGTAAGCTTCCCCCTGGAAAGCTTACCCTCTTCCACGCTGACCCCGTGCTTATTTAGTTAAAACCTCATCAGGCGCCAGCACCCTCCTCTTCGTCCAGCGGTATCAGGTAAACGATGGTTGCTCTCCTGGTATAATGAATTCCTTGGTGCCAAAGACCCCGGTACTCTAGCACTCGGTGAAGCCGCAGGAGTAACACTTCCTGCAGCCCTCCTCGTACACGAAGGTGGCCTGCCCGCACTCGGGGCATAGGTCGACAACGGGCAGCAAAGGCAGCGCGAATTGGGCTGCGGGAACTTCGCCCTCGTCGCCCGCTAAGTGCCGCCCCAGCATCTGAGCTATGGCATCCGGTAGCGACCGCACGCGATGCACGCCGAACCCCACAGGCCGCCCTCCGCCGATGCCGCTCAATTGGTCCACTACCTCCCCCAGCCGTTCCCGGGGCGATAGGGGCGACGGCAACCGCAGGCAGAGGGAGATCAGCCGCCCTATGGCCTCGGCCACGCCTGCTGTGTCGCTGCCGGCCTTTCCCACGTTGGCGAAAACCTCAAAGGGCTGCCCTTCTCCGTTTTCATTGACGGTGATGAAGGCCCTGCCCAACGGCGTTGCGATCCGATGGGTAACCCCGGCCACCGCCTCGGGGCGAGGCTTTATCACAGGGCCATTTATCAGACCTCCCTCCGGTTTCAGTCCCTTGGTGAGGACCTGCTCGGCTCGCGACCCGTCCCTGTAGATGGTAACTCCCTTGCAGCCCAACTCATAGGCCAGGAGGTAGGCCCGGGCGATTTCCTTACTCGTGGCCGAGTTGCGACAGTTAATAGTCTTCGAGACTGCGCTGTCTGTGAACCGCTGAAAGGCGGCCTGCATCCTGACGTGCCACCCCGGCTCCACGTCGTGGGCGGTCACGAAGACTTGCTGCACGTCCTTCGGCACCTCCGGCAGCCCCTGGCAGCTCCCGGTTTCGGCCACCCTGCGCATAAGCTCCGGGGAGTAGAATCCCCTTTCCCTGGCTACCTTCTCGAAGAGTGGATTGACCTCTGGCAGCACGTCCTCGTCCAGGACGTGCCGGCGGGCGTAGGCAAGGGCGAAGACAGGCTCGACGCCGCTGGAGCATCCGGCGATGATGCTGGTGGTGCCCGTGGGGGCGATAGCCGTGGTGGTGGCGTTGCCGATGCCGTCCTCCTGGATCTGCTCTATAAGCCCCTGTCAGCCCAGCTGCGGCCCCGGAAGCCGCCCGTATGGGTGCCTCTCGGCCCCCAGGGGGTTGGCAATGGGGAGTTTGCCCTGCTCGTAGATCGAACCCAGCGAGGGGGAAGCCGGACAAGGCCCTGTTGGAAGCGGGGCACCTTCGACGTCGTTCTCAGGCAACCGCGTTGGCTGTTGCTTTGTGCGGTGGGGGTTAGGGCTCAGTCGTCTGGGGTATGTCGTGAGGCGAGACGTGGTCAAAGGGATTGTCGGTGGGGAGCCCTTCGGCCTGGGCGGCGGTGGCGAGAGTGTTGTCGCCGGTGACGAAGGTGAGAATGAGGTCCTGGGCGGCCAGCCTCGGGCTGTGGTGCAGGGCCACCGCCAGTTGCATGGCGTCGTAGGCCTTGAGGGGATGTTGCCGCGTGAGGATTGCCGCCTCGAAGAAGTCGTCACGACCAACTCGAACGAGTTGGTAACGCCAGGTCACGTCATCCATGAACTGGTCAAACACGCCATCCCAGACCGGCCGCCGGATGCGTCCGGTGCGGTGCAACACCGCGAACGCAGCCGCCACCTCGGTGCACTGAGGTCCGCCATGAAGATGGTATGGACCAGTCGTTTGCCTTGTGCATCCGTTGCGTTGATCAGCTCCCTGACCCAGGTGCTGCCGGGCTCAAGGATGCAGTACTTGACCAGCGCGCTGGCGTCAAAGTAGTAGAGGGCCATCGTCAGCGGCGGTTCTCTATGACGATGTCGCTAGCCATGGGGCCGGGCGGCAGGTGGTCAAGCTCCCAGCGGATGGCCTGCTTCTCCTCTTCCGGCAGGGCCCGCCAGCGTTCAGCGTGGACCCGGGCCATAGGCGGTGGGTCTACGATTAGCCCCTCGGCCTTGAGCCAAGCCAGAAACTGCTCCTGGTCTAGGAGTTCTCCGGGTGCTGTGGGCGCTACCTTGTGCCTGTCGCTTGCCAGTCGGGACACCGTCGTTTCCAGCCGCTCGACGCGGACCTTGAGTTCTACCAGTTCCTGTTCGAGGATCGTCATAGCTCTCACCCCTTTCCAGGTTGACTATAGCACCGAAAGGGGCGGGTGGCAAGTGAGGGCAGGCTGACGTGCCCGACGTTGCACGATTCATAGGGGAGCAAGGGGAGTATCGAAGCCCACGAGAGCCTCATAGAACTCCTCGGCCACCCGCTCCACGTCGGCATTGGGGCCATGAACCCGCTCTGCCTCAGCGATCGCCGTGGCCACCCGATGGAACAGTTCCTTGGGCGTCTCCACGACGCGCCCCTCCTCGTCCTTCATGAGATAGCGTCTCTCGAGGACGGTGAGCGAGTGAGCGCCAAGACTCAATTGATCCATCGTTTCCTCCTACTGTCCAGACCTCTTCCAGGCCCTCCGGTCGGCGAGCCTGACCAGCCGCACGAAGAGCTGGCGGCCATTGGGCCTCTGGGCGAGTTCGTTTACGTCCTTGACCCCTTTGACGTGGGGCACCGGCCGGGCCCTTTCGCCCCAGAGCCTCACGAGTTCCCTGGTGGCCTTCCTCCCTGCCTCGTCGTTATCGAGGCAGAGGTAGATGCGAGTTGCGTAATCGAAGTACCTTTCATGCTCCCGCTTGACCTTGTGCCCCAGCAGGGCACAAGCCGGGTATCCCCAGCTGACCAGGGTCATCCAGTCGAAGGGCCCTTCGGTGACGAAGACCTCGTGCCTTCCCTGGATGAGCTGCAGGCCGTAGATGGGCTTGGGCGCTCCTGGCAGGTGCAGATACTTTGCCTTTTGATACGACTTCAAGGCCCGCCCCGCCAGGTATATCGTCCGCCCGTCTCGGGTCTCCGGGATCACGATCCTCTCCCGGAAGAACTCTCCTTTGGGGCCGATGAGGCCCAGATCGACCGCAAGGTGCACGTCCCAGCCCCGGAACCTGAGGTACCGAACCAGGTGCTTTCCCGAAGCGTAGCCCAGGTGGTGTCGCTTGACCACCTCCCCGTCCATACGCCGACCCGCCAGGTACTCCAGCAGGTCCGGCCGGCTGAGCAGTGCAGCGTGATAGGCTTCTCCAGCACTCGTGAGGATGGAGAAGTGCTCCTCCATGAGCACCACCTCCGGGATCCGCTCCGCAGGAGGCGGTGGAGGAACGCGCCGCGGCTTGAGCTTCCCCCCGCCCAGCAGCTCCACCGCTTCGGGGAAGCGGACGCGCTCGATCAACATCACGAACTTGAAGACGTCTCCACCCACCTCGCACCCGAAGCACCACCAGCTCTGGTTGTGACGATAGACAACCAGGCTTGGGCTGCGGTCTTCGTGGAAGGGGCAGTGTCCCACCAGGTGCCGCCCGCTCCTGCGAAGCTGGATGTAGCTTCCGATGACCTGCTCCACCGGATGTCGCCTGCGTACGTCCTCGATCTCCTCGCGTTTCATCTCTTTTCTCTTCCACCTTTCCCTCATAGCCTACACTTATTTCCCGGGGTTGGCAAGTCCCTGCCCGGGAAAAAGGCTGTATTGGCAAACGCCGCCGCACCCCTCCCTTCGGCTACCATCCGGCGCAATCTCGCCAATAACCTCCCAGTCGCTGGACTGGAGGCTATCGCGCCGAATCCGATAACGACGCCAGTGGTGCGGATAGCGGGCGTCTCCAAAGCGCAGCGGCCGTGTGGAGATCACCACGAACTCGGAAAGCTCATCCCCGCTCGAGAAGCTCAGCGGCTTCCCGAAGCGGATAACCATACCTTTGGAAAGACGAGGCCGAGCTTTCTGCTGTCTGATGCGCTCCCAGCAGCGGGCCCTCCACTCCCGAGAGCGCTGGTTGGCCTCCTCGCTACCGAAGTCGAAATCGGTAAGCTGTCTCAAAATGCGCTCGGGGCAGTTGCAGGCCCAGGGCCCCGCGCACTCCTCCATATCCTTGTAGCCAAAGTTGAAGTAGTCGTCGCGTACCCAGCGGATGAGGCAGACGATGCAGATCACGCCGTTCGCTTCACCCGTCTCCCGGTCGCGTACCTGGTAGGCCAGGTATGCCTCGGTAAGCGTGGCGGCTGCATCCACCACGCCTTCTCCGCATTCCGCTCGGAAAAACTCAGCCGTGGGCTGCCTCTTCGGACGATGTGTGAACGTCCAACCCATCCTCTTCCTCCCTCTCGTTAAAGTTGGGAGTCCTCCGCTCCACCACCTCCCTGGGCACGTCTGCCAGGAAGCGGCTGGGCGGGTACTCCCTCACGTCGCCCCACACCTGGCGGCTCTGGGCGTAGACCAGGTAGAGGCGCTTCCTGGCCCTGGTGATGGCCACGTAGCAAAGACGCCGCTCCTCCTCGGCGGTCCCCTGTTCCTTCATGCTCCTGGCATGGGGGAACAGGCCGTCTTCCAGGCCGGCCACGAACACGACCTGGAACTCCAGCCCCTTGGCCTGGTGAATCGTGGAGAGCATCACCCCCCGCTCTACCTCCACCTCGTCGCTCTCCTTCGAGGTCGCAATGTCCGCCAGGAACTCGCTCAAAGCGTCCTCTCCTTCGTAACGGGCGGCCACAGCCCTCAGTGCGGCGAGGTTATGCCGGCGGGTGCGTGCCGCGGGGTCCTTCTCCAGCCAGGCGTCGTAGCCCGTCCTCTCCAGGGCGTAGTCCATTAGCTCCGGAACGCCCATGTTGTCCCTGGCCGTATACAGGTCGGACACCACCGCCAGGAAGTCGGAGACAGCCTGGCGGACTCTGGACTTGAGGTCCTCTCTGTACTCCGCTTCCGACAGGGAGTACATGGACAAACCGGGCTCGTCGCCTTTTATTCTCCCCAGGCTGGCCTTTCCCAGGCGCCTGGGGGGCTTGTTTATGACCCTCTCCAGGGCCACCGTGTCGTACGCGTTATGGGCCAGGCGCAGGTACGCGAGCACATCCTGTATCTCGCGTCTCTTGAAGAAGCGGAACTCACCCACCAGGGTGTAGGCGATACCGAGGTGCATGAATACCTGCTCCATGAGACGCCCCTGAGCCCGCGTGCGGTAGAGGACGGCGATCTCTCTGTAAGGGATGCCCTCCTCCAGGTGAAGCCTCCTGGCCTCCTGAGCCACGAAGAGCGCCTCGTCCCGGTCGGTCATGCAGCATACCAGCGCGATCGGAAGCCCTTCCTCGTTCGAGGTCCACAGGTCCTTCTCCCGTATGGTGAGGGAAGCGGCGACCGCCTGCGCGGCGGCCAGGATCTTCCTGGTGGAGCGGAAGTTTTGATCCAGCTCCAGGATGCGGGCGTCGCGAAAGTCCTTGAGGAAGCGCCTGAGCATGACCTTGAGGTCCGCTCCCCGCCACCCATAGATCGCCTGGGTGGGGCTGCCCACGCAGGTGATGTGGCGGTGCTTTTCCACCAGGAGCCGCAATAGCTCGTATTGAGCATTGCTGAGATCCTGAAACTCGTCTACCAGCACATAGTCAAAAATGTGCCGGTAGTACTCGAGGATTTCAGGGTCCTGGCGTAGCAGCTTCACCGCAAGCTGGATGAGGTCGGCGTAATCCAGGGTATTGGCCTGGCGCAGCCTCCGCTGATAGACGCCGTAGACCCGGCCTATCGTGTCCTCGACGATGTTGCCGGGGACGCGCACGAACTCGTCCGGGCCGATCAGCCTGTCCTTGGCCCGCTGGATGTGCGCCCAGATGAAGTCAGGGTCCCAGCGACGCCTGTCCAGCCCCTCCCGCTCCAGGACGTCGCGCAGTACCCGCTGGGCGTCTAGTTCGTCATAAACCGACAAGCCGTTCAGTTTATATCCCAGCTTGTCGGCCTCGGAGCGGAGCAGCCAGTAGCAAATGCTGTGAATTGTGCCGATCATCAAGTCGTCGGCACAATCCGGCAGGAGGCTTCGCAGCCGTCCCCGCATCTCGCGGGCGGCCTTCCTGGTGAACGTCACGGCCGCTATGGTTCTGGGTGACGTGATCTCCTTCTTGACCAGGAAAGCCACCCGGTAGGTGAGGACGCGGGTCTTGCCGCTTCCCGCGCCAGCGATCACCAGAAGCGGCCCCCTGGCGTAGGTGACCGCTTCCAGCTGTGTCGGCGTCAGGATTCTACGAATGTCGGTCAATCTACCTCCGTTTTTACATGCTGGGTGCCGCCAGCGCTTCCCTGGGTGGGAGCAACCGGCGCGTCCCATGAAAGGGGAGGCAAGGGTTCACCCTGAGGGCTTCGCCGTCGAGGGTTCCCCTGAGGCCTGTCCTGAGCCCCTCGGCTTCGCTCGGGATAAACTCCGTCGAAGGGGTTCACCCCGAAGGGCTCAGCCGAACGGTTCATCCCGAAGGGTCTCTGCGCGCAACAGGGGAACCGGGGGAACATAGATACAAATAGATGAACGAACCACGGGAATCAGCCGAGGACAGACAGGAGGAATAACCCAGGGACCTGGGGAACGCCTGTCTGCCCCCCTGGACGGACAGGCGACGTACAGGCAGGGAGACAGCGCCTGCTTGCGTTGACGCGACGGGCCTGTGGCTAAGATGAGCCCGTCTCCAGGGCGAGTCGACCGCCCAGTGTCACAGGTTGCGGGCTGGTCACCGCGGACAGTCGTTCGCTCGTTGAGGTGACCAGAATCCGCACCTGCCACTTATTGGCCAGGGCCCGCACGCGAACGGCTCCCTGGCCGATCCAGGCTCCAGGGCGGTCGGTATGAATTACGAGAACTCCGTCCCGGCGCTCTAAACGGTTCCTCGCACCCACCAGCTCGGGGTGCCCGGTCAGCGTGCCGGTGCTGGACACGCCGACCGCCCACCAGGCACGCCACAGCCTCCAGCGTACAGACAGGCTGCTGCGCACCAGCACGGGTTCCTCGTAGCCGGCTGCGTCCAACGTGCGCCTGGCCTTTTCGAGGAAAGCCGGCTGTGGACCCTTCCCAACCGTCTGGACGACCCCGGGGCAGACCTCGATTATCAACATTAGATCGTCTCCAGGGCGTAAACCGCTCCCCACAACTGGCCCGTGAGCCAGTCCAGGAGGGGGTTCCAACCTGCCTGGCTAGCCGGTCCCTCTCTGGCCACGTGATCGACGTCGGGCAGCGGGATACCACCTCCCCCCACCAGAGCGGGCGCGGGTGCCCCAGGGGGTACCGCCACCCAGGTGGCCAGAAAAGCCACCAGCAATATGAACATCACCTCTTTCATCACACCTCCTACCACACCAGCGCCACTCCGGACTTCAGGGCAGCAGCCATGAAACCTCGTCGGTCGACGTCCGCCCAATTGGCCAGGAGGTCCGGCGCCGGGAACCATCCCCTCTTGTTGACGGGCACGCGCTCCACCACGGCGCGCCCATCAGGGGCATAGCTCACCCGCAGCTTGCGGGTGGTCGTGAGCGCCTTTACAGCCAGGCCCGCATCGCACTCGTCCCAGAGGGCTGAGAGGGCCTGATCGTAAGCCTCCTCCAATCTGGGCTCGAGGGCCAGCCGCCTGGCTTGAGCCGCCGTCATCTCTGTTCGGTTTTCCGTTCCCCCTGGAGGCGCACCGCCCCCAGGGGGGCCGATAACCACACATCCAGAAAGTGTATGAGGGGGCAGGAAGAGCCTGCCCCCTCATACGAAAACCTGGTCAGGCCCTAGTTGACCCTGACCAGGTTCCTACCCTTCACCTCGGGCACGGGGACCCGGGCAGGCCGGCCTCTCGTTTTCCAGACGCCGTCTTGGAACAAATGGACCCCGTCCAGGACCCATCCCTTCTTCGTCTCCTCGAAGACCCTGATGACGCCCGGGCCGTACTTCAGGATGGCGCCCGCCTCGGGGATGCCGTTCTCAGCCCAGCGCTGGGCCTCCTTGCGGGTCAGGGCCCATAGGTGCGCTTCCTCGCGCTTGCGCTTGCGCTCAGATTGGCGGGCCAGATTCAGATGGTGATTCAGGAAGGAGACCACATTGTCCGTGATCTCCTGCTGCTCGGCCTCGCGCGCCAGCTCGGTCAGCTCATCGACGGGCTTCCGCGAGGTCGGGTCCACAGCCTGGATCCGGGCGATCATTGCCCGGATCTCGCCCCGTCGGGCAGCCTCGGCGATGGCCTTCTTGGCCTTCTCCACCACCTCCCCCACGGCCCCGGCCCCCACAGCGAGGTCGAGGGCTGTGCTGGCCTGCTGGATTTCGCCCTCGCGGGCCAGCTGCAGCGCCTTGCGGGCGTTCTGCCCGGCCGAGAGCTTGAGCCGGACTGCGTTGGCCACCTCTGGGCCGAGCTCCTCCAGCTCCCGGAGCTGCTCTTTGAGGAGCTGGAGTTCCAGGTCCTCGTCGCCGTGAGTGGCCTCATCCGCCACCTCAAGCCCTGCGACGGCCATTTCGGCGGCATTCAGCTCGCCCTCGAGACGCTCGCTCTCGGCGGCGTGAGCCAGGTTGATCTGACCCACTACCTCCTGGAGCGCCTCTCCCGACAGCGTCTGCCGGGCCATGGCCAGCACCTGCGACAGCTCGGAGCCCAGCTCTTTGAGCCGGCCGTCGAGCTTCTCCACCTCGGCTTTGGCCTCGGCCAGGTTCTGCTGGCGCTCGGCTTGCGCCTGGGCGATCTTCTTCGCAGCCTCGTCGAGCTCGGCGTGTGCCTGCTCGATTGAGGCGCGAAGGCTCTCCTGCAGCTGGGCCTTGACCTCCTCCCAGCTCGGAATTTCCACGTTTTCGCCGGTTTTTACTTGACAAACCGGGGAAATTGTGGTATGATTGGAATGGATTGCCGGGGTGTTCCCGGCGTTTGGGGCCGCTGCAGCCTTCTTGGGCTTAGCGGCCTCGTTCTTGGCGGTAGCCATTTTGGCTTCCTCCTTTATGGACTGGGGCGCATTCTGCGCCTGGCTTTCCACCGATTGGGCCGTGTCCTGAGCGGTGGTGGATTCAGGGGCTTGCTCGTCTTTCGTGCGGGACACTTTGGCCTCCTTCGTTCTGAGTTCTGGCGCGACTTGCGCCTGGTTTTCCGCCAGGGTCTCGGCCTGAATGGCCGGCTCCCGAGGGGCGGCCTCCTCGGGGGCTTGAGTGGATTTCTTGAACATACGAGGTATCGTGGCAATACAAGACGTGTTTGAGCAAACCAAACCCTATGTGCTTGATTCCCTCCTCACTGCCCTCTACAAAGACCGCTTCGCCTTCAGTGAAGTAGAGGGTTGGCGTATAAGGGCTGCCTCACCCGAGGAAGCAAAGCACGCCCTTCAGGTTCTGCTCGAGGAGGAGCTTCTGCCGTTTGTGGCAGATGTCTGCTGCAACGCCCCAAGGCCATACGGGGCGACAGAGTTCGTCGCTTTCCTCAGTGTCTGTGAGGAGAGCGAAAACGCCACCCCTCTGGCCAAGGGGACTGTGGGCTTCAACCCCCTCGAGCTAGAGGAGAGGAAAAGGGCAATCAGCGATTTTTACCTCGACCACGTAGCTGAACTGAAAGAGTTCATTGTAGTGACCGAGGTCATTTCTCTGGGGAGGTACTACGGTTGGCTGTTGGGCTTATCCTCCTCGAAGAAATCGATGCCGGACTCCTTCATCCGCCAGTGGAATTCGGCGGCCGCCTCCGGCCCTCTCTCGTCCCTGATTGCCTCGTAGAGTCCCCGAAGGAACCGATCCCGGGACTCTATATCGTACTCCCTCTTCGCATCCCCCCACAGCCGTTTCCAGAGCTCGTCGGGTGTTAGCACTCTGGCAGCGGTGTAGAGGACAAGCTGTAGGGGAGCCGGTCATAGAGGCGCGGCTGGGGCCGTGCCTTCCTCTTTTTCTCGTCCATTTTTCCTCCCTTAAATCTCCCTAGCCAGCACCAGTTGGGAGCTATAAAACGCAAAAAGCCCCAAGGGGCAAGGGTGCTCTTCCCCTTGGGGCTTTTTCATTTAACCGGCTTCAGTCGGCTTTTTTTCTACTTCTTAGGGACCACGCGGCATCGGCGGCAGCGCGCCTCGTACACGTCGCTGGCGCCGACCAGGATCACCGGACGTCGTAGGACACCCGCGGCTATCGATCAGACACTCGGCGCGGTCGCCAGGCGCCCCCCAGACGACGCAGATGGCCTGGAATCTATCCACCTTTTCGGCTTCGGCCATCAGCAGGGGCATGGGGCCAAAGCGCTGGCGGCGAAAGTCCACGTCCGGCCCAGCGATGATCACTCGCCGGCCATTGTCCGCCGGGAGGTTGCAGACACCGCCGATGGTCCAATCAAAGGATTGGCCCTCGACAATAGCCACCACGGTGGTCTCAGGGTCCTCTAACTGAACGATCTCCTTGGCCTCCCCCACGCTGGCGTCCAGGTGCATGCCGTTGTGACAGGCCACCTTCTCGACCAGATACCGATCGTCCAAGCGGGGCTCGAAAACTTGTACCTTCTCCCTGGCTATTTGGGCCTGCCTGACGCGACGGATCAGCTGCTCGGCCTTGCCGACGAACATCCCGCCGCAGATAACCTCTATGCAACCACCTGCTTGTTTGTCCATATCCCTCCTTTCTAACGCAAAAAGCCCCCCGGCGGGGCCACACTCGCGCCTCGCTTTGGGGCTTTCAATAGACGCACACTCATAACCGACGCCCGAGCCCTTTTTCGAGCTCAGAACCTCGGTTTTTCCCGGCCTCCAAGCACCGGTTTGCCCCCTCACTGCCTTGCGGCGGGTGCGAATCGGGGAAAACACCCCCTTCTCTTCGGGTGGAAGGTAACCTTATTCAAAAACTACTTATATTATACCAGACATTCTGAGTTTGTCAAGGGTCAAAATGCGCCAAAAACCGCTTAAAGCCGACGACACTTTGGCACAGCGCTGGCACATCGTTTGGCACACCGCTGGCACGCTCTTTGGCACACCCTTGGCACAGCCACAAACCCTTGGCACGCTTCTGGCACCGCCCTGGCACGCCTTTGGCACGGAATTTTTGCTTTGCAACTCACTCGTCTCCAAGCACGCCGAAACCACAACATATAGTCCTTGTTCGCCTCTGACCTTCTACATACGGTAGCCATGCCCTTTTGCCATTTCGTGACTATATATAGATCTATTCTATTTTAGACTTGACTATTCATGAGTTTTTCTCTGCGTTTTGAGGTTTGTTTTCCATTCGTAGCATTTTTGGGCTTAGCCTGACTCCTATTTCCGGCCTCCTGACTTTTGTGCTTCTCAGATTATACGTTCTTCTGTTCTCACTATCTCTCCTCATCTCGCTATGACCCTATCTCGGTCTCTTTACACTCTTTCGTCTTTCTCTCTTTCTGTGACTCTCCGATCCTCTTTGTTTTTTGGTATCCCTTCTTTCTTTCGTCGCTTCTTCTCTTCATCCGCTGTGCTTTTTATCCTTTCTTTTGTCCATGCATTTTTCCCTCCTGCTTTATTTACCGACCCCGTTGTTTGTCACCTTGGAACATCTTTACCAGTTCCTCGCCCAGTACTCTCAGTGTTTCTGCATCTTCGGGGGGTAGAACCTGCTTCCCTCCTCTAATATCCGGTAGGGCCTGCAAGATCAGGAGCGCGGCTTTCTCCACGGGCCCCCTTTTCGGCCGCTTGGACTGGTCTATCTGTGACACTGCTTGCTCTACCGTCATGCCGCTGTTGCACAGGGAGACAAGTTTTGCCAACTGGCGCGCGCTGAGAGGACGGCGATTCAGAAGTTGTGTGACCTGTTTCTGTTTGCCTGCATCATGGAGCCGAGCAATCCTCCCCAATGTTCTGAATGACAGATTTGCTGAGGCCTCCCGAATGGAAGCGGGTAACCTATCTATCTTCAACAGCGCCTTGACCGTGTATTCGCTGGTATTGGCCCGCCGCGCAAGTTCCTTGATGGATGCCTGCCAGACCTGTTCCTCCGTGGGTAGCCACCCGGTTGGCATCCTGCTGTATCGGTTGCCGAAGAGGATCGTCCATACTTCCTCTGGCGTGAGGGATTTGCCGAGTTCGGCCCTGCAGTACCTTGCCGCTGCAGCCAGTTTTAGGCCGGGGGGCTGGGGTCTTGCATGCAGCCAGCCGGCGAAATCGGCTATCTCGTGATCAAGACTCCTCCCCGCTCCAGGGGGTCGCGGTGTGGGTCTAACGCTCCCCTTCTCCTTAACGGCAGGAACGGGGGGCTCCTCTGGTGGAACCTCGTAGATGCAGGAGATAGAGTCCTCCCCGGCGTGGAGGGCAGCCAGGGCATCCAGTTCTCCCGAGCTCACGATCATCTGCGTCCCCTCCTGGCGAACGTGAACAGGCTCCCAGTTCTTGGCTATGGCTATTTCGATCATCCTTTGCCTGAGGGCTGCCACCTGCTCGTGGTCTCGCGCCCACAGGGGGATGGCATGGTAAACGTTCGATAGATCGTTTCTCCCCCCGTGGGGCAAAGACACCAGCATCTCCTGCGGGAAAGGTGAGCCCTCCCGGGGGCAGATATGCAGCACACGAAGCTCTATCTTGTCCATACCTAACTCACCTCCATTTGTCTGAAATGCTCGACGGGCCTCGAGCAAGGCGGCCGGGTTGGCCATCGCTGGGGTTTCGCCAGATGGGAGCCAGCGGTCCTCTCGTCGTCAGCTCCTTGTACGACGTGACCAGAAGTGGCAGGGGGGAAGAGCTAAGCTCTTCTGCCAGCTGTCTGGCCACCGCTATTATCGTCTCAACCCTTCTCCTGCCCGTTGTAACCATAAGGACGGTGACAGAGGGTGCCTGCGTCCTGTGATAGCCGCTCAAATACCAGCGGTAGTACTGGAGGATCTTCGCCCGGAGCTTGCGGAGGGTGGTCCTTGTCCTTTCCCACTCCAGTACAAAGGGGTACTCCTTCCAGGCCGGAGCCCTCCGGCTCGGAACCTCCGGCTCGGAGACCTCCAGGCGGGAGGCCTTTCCCATGACGCGCAGGCGACCACTTGCATCGGGCTTCAGCCAGCGCCACCTCCCACCGGAGAAGAAACGGCAGGTGGTGGAAGGCTCCGACGTCCAGCTCACAACTTGCACGTGGGGGTTGCTCGAAAGCCTCACCAGGAGAGAGTTGATCTGCCTGGTGTGATCGAAATCCTTCTCCATTTTGGAAAGCACCAGTTGCCCCTCTCCATCCAGCTTCCATCCTCTTGCCCGGGCGTAGCTTTTGACGGCACTCCCCCAACCCTGCCTGTGGGCCAGATAGGCGATCCCCAGGGACGTAAGTTTGAGGCACTTCCTCCCCAGCTCGTCCTCCTTCGGCGCGGAAAGCAAGCCCCACCTGAGCAGTTCCTCAACCGCGGGGCGCACAGATGCAGGGAGAACGCCGGAGAGGGCAGCCAAGTCGGTCTCATTCAGCAGGGGGTGGGAGGCTACCAAATCGATGATCCTCTTCTGAAGGGGTGAAAGGGCGAACTGATAGCCCGCGAGCTTTTGCCTCCGGGAGGTGGCTTTGCGGAAGCAAGCGTCCGCGGCCAAAGTGGCGAGTTCGGTGATGGACGGGGAGAGGACGTTCTTGAACGATCCCGCCTCCGGAGGGGGCCAGGGCTGCACGATCCTCTCTGCAGGGGTTTGAGCCTGGAAGATACCGGTGTAGCATTTGTCGTAGTTGGAATACCATATGGGAGCGTCGTAGCTCTGGTCGACGATGGCACTCCCGAGGGTGGCGTAGGTTGGGAGGGGGGAGACGCCGAGGGCGAGGGCTTCCCCGCGGAGGAGGTCCAGGTAGCGCTGCATGGATCTGGCGCTCCAGCATACGAGTCCGAGTTGCAGGGCGGGGTAGTCGCCCCGCGCCTCATAGAGTTTCCTCACCTGCCTTTCGGCTCTTTCGCCCGAATCCAGCTCCAGGGCCAGCTGGATGAGCCGTCCCTGGTATTTGAAGGTGGCGGCGCCATCCAAAAGGAGAGGCCCCCGGCCGGTCGGAATCCTGGCCATGCACCTCCAGCCGGAAAGGACGGAGCTGGTCCTGGCCAGGCCGAGGAGGACCTGCCTGGCCTGGTAGGTGGTTTCAACGCGCACCGCCAGGTCACAGAGGCGCTGGCGGGACAGCCCCAGAGCCTTCGCCACTTCCTGGGGCGAAATGCCCTGCAGTTCCGCCAGGTGCGCCAGGCCGCGACTTGTGGAGAGGTGGAGAGAACGAGTGGAGAGGACCGGCTCTTTCGGGTTGAGCGTCTCCACAAAGCCCTCCGACCTCAGGCGGAAGAGGCGTTTCGCGAGAGCCGATTCCCGCTCGCCTGTCATGCGTGCTATCTGCTGAGCCGAGGAGAAGGGGTGTTGGGCAACCACGAGGAGCGTGTTATCGGAAAGCCTTGCCTTTTTCATAATTCGATCGGTCCTGACAACGCCAGTTAGGGAAGCTCAGCTTTGGGGCTTGTTCCCTCAGAGAGCCCTGGGAGCTGCGGTTGAGAGGTCGTGGAAGGAGGCTGCCGCGGCCTGCGCCTGGCAGTCCGACGGCCGGAAGCAGAGGCACCGCCTGCCGGCCCCTCTCCGACCCTGTCTTTCCTGACAGCCTTTTGCCATATTTCGTACCACGTTGCCTCGAAAGCATGCCTGGAGCTGTCTGCTTCTGTTGCTGAGATGGTATAAGATGAGACGGCCTCCATCACCTGTCTGGCGATCTCGGGGTTTGCCTCCAATGGAGGAAGGATTTTGGCCGAGAAGACAGGCAGGCGCTGATGCCCTCTCTTCACCTTCATATAGCAGGTATAATCAGCCTGATTGATGACGTCGCGGATCTCCACCGCGTCGTCCAGCTCGGGCGTGAGGGTGCGGGCATCGTCGGCGCTGGTGGAGAAGACGAAGAGGTTGTCCACGTTGGAAAGGACGATGGGCCGGAGGGAGGGGTCCAGCACGTCCAGCTGGGCCAGGGACTGGGTGGAGAGGACGAAGGAGGCGCCCATCTTGGCCAGCTCGGCCAGCATGCTGGCATAGTCCACTCCGGGGATGGCCTGGAACTCGTCGATGAATACCATGACCCGCGCCCTCCTCTCGGGCGGGAGGGACATCTGCTCCCTGATGGTGAGGTTCAGGGTGTCGAGGAGGACGGAGCCGAGGAGACCCCCTGCGTCCTCCCCTATGAGCCCCACGGAGGTGTTGATGAGGACGATGCGGCGCTGAGCGAGCATCTCCCGGAAGTTGATGGTGGAATCGGACTGGCCAATGGTGCGGCGGACCGAAGCGGCTTCGGCGAAACGGTCTATCTTGGTTTTGACGGGGTTTGGCACCTCCTCCTGCATGTAGGGGGGCAGCCTGTCGAAGCCGTACCACCAGCTCAGGAGGTCCCGGGGCTGCTCGTAGTTCTCCAGCAGGAACTGCCTGAATGGGGGGAAGTTGAACAGATAGTTGAGGTCGAGAATGGTGAACTGGTGCTCGTGCCGGCGGATGAGCGTCTCGTTCACGCCCAGGAGGGTCTTGGAGGCATAGCGAAGGGCGCTCTCCATCCGCGGGCCCCAGAAGGTGCCCCAGACGTGCGTTCCCATGTGGACCAGGTTTGATACGATCTTGTCCTTGGAGCGCCCCTGGCGGAGGTCGAAGATGTTGAAGCCCACCACCCTCTCCTCGTTGGAGAAGTCGATGTAGATCACGTCCCTGACCCTCTCCTCGGGCACCAGGCCCAGGAGGGAGTGGGTGAGGTCTCCGTGGGGCTCCAGCACCACGACGGCCGTGTCCAGGATTTTCATCGCTGCCGCTGCTACGTGCTGCATGAGGTTGGACTTCCCTTTCTGGGTCTTCCCCACGATGAGGGAGTGGGCTCTTAAGGCTTCGGGGGAGAGATGCACGCTAACCAGGCCGGAATGTGCTATGGGCACTCCCTCCGAGACGAAGTCCGCCCTGGGGATGAGCTGTTTCGAAAGCTGTAGAGCAAGCCCCGTTACCTCTCCCACCGGGAGGTGCCACATGGAGGAGATCTCGTCCACGCTCATCCTGTTCCAGCGGTCGAAGAGCGAGCACCACATAGCCCTCAGTACGTCCCCCCACTCGAAGGGCTGCTGTCTGCCCGCCTCGCCCACGGTGGAGTGTATGATGGGGAATAATGCTGGATCGAAGGAGACGTGCTCAAAATCAAAGAAGTTCCCACTGGGCATATCGAAAGCCTTATAGGAGGAGATCACGTTCCTCAGGCGGCTGGAGGCGCGCGCCCTTTCGGGTGAGCAGGTGGAAAGGCGGAGACAGAAGTCGTAGGGCGTCTTCTGGAGCTTCTCGTAGGCCCTCTCGGGGTCGACGGACGTAAAGCCGGGTGTGCGGGAGGCTACGACGTACAACAGGCCGAAGCTCAGGGGGGCGAGGAAGGCAACCAGGCAGGCCGGGAGCGGATTCCCTCCTCGCCAACTCATGAAGGCCCAGGCCAGGGCGATGAGGGGGACGACGAAGGAGACGACTGCGACGGTTATAAGGAACCAGCCTCGAACGCTCATAGTAGGGCCCAGGGGGCCGGACTCTATCTTGCGTTTGGAGCCAACCCATAGTCTGGCCCAGTTGGACGGGGCCCGCTTCAGGATGAGCTGGGAGTGGGCGACTTCCCCGGCCCTGCAGCCATCGAAAGAGGAGAGGAGTATCTGAATGGGATCCGCATCCCTGAAATCCCCATCGGCGTACGTCTTCAGGGGGTTGATGCACGGCTTGTGAAGGGAGAGAACCCCCTGGGCGACGGCGCCGGAGAGCTTCGTTGCCGGGTCTTCCTCAGGGGGCAGCAGGCGGAAATCCACGGCCTTGTACGCCCCCTTCAGCCTCTGCTGGATCTGTTCCACCAGCGAGGCGGGAGTGCGGAAGTAGAAGTGTTTGCCGTCCTCGTCGCCTGCGATCTCCAGGCTGAAGAGCTCACCCTGAATGGCCAGCAAGGGGACCAGGTCAGGGTCCGTGCCCAGGGAGGAGAGCAGGTTGCCCATCTGAAGGGCGTCCACCTCGTTCTCGGCCGGAGGGATGATCTCCACCAGCTGGAGCTCCTCCTGGGCCTCCGGCCCGGGCTCCGCCCCTCGGGCTGAGACTTCGTCGAGTTCAGTCGAGACGCCTCGGGACGAAGCCCCGGGGGGAGAGCTACAGCCCGGCCGGTCCTCTCGTGGGGTTGGCTCGCCCCTCGCCCTCTCGGCCCCCTGTGGCCTCTTGCTCGCTCCTGGTGCGGGCTGCGCTCCAGATATGAGGCTGAAGAGCTCTCCGACCGCCGCGTCGAGGAGGCGGCCGAAGCGTGAACGTTCGCCCTCTGATGATCCTATCGCCCGCTGGCCTGTTTGGCCGCCGAGCGTTTTCCCTCTCGGCCGCTCTGCGGCTGTCAATTCCACGTTCTCCAGGGGCTGGTTGCAGCACCAGTACCAGCGCCGCGACGCCTCGACGGGAGTATATTCGCCGCCGCAGAGGAGGCAGCAGTACTTGACGCGCGAAGGCATATCGAACCTCCTGACAGGTTACACGCTTAGCCAGTCACCAACCGGTCAAGGAGCTTCAGGTCCTCCTCCCTCAACCATTCTGCAAGCTCTGTGAAGATGCGCCCTCGGGCCAACTGGGTCTGAAGGGTTACCTGAGCCGAGAAGAGGCCCAAGCAGGAAAAGAATTCTCGTCCGGCCTCGAGGACTTCCCTCAGGAGCTGAAGGAGGTCCCGTGGTTCGAACAGGGAGTACTCGAGCCCGGTGTGGGATTGGCGCACGGCCTCCCTTTCCTGCGGGTTTCTGCGGCTGAGCTGGGCTTCGAGCAGCGCCTCCTCCTCCGGCGGGAGGGAGGTACTCCCACGGCCGAGCACCGTTGTTTGCATCAGCGCAAACAGGTACCAACCAACCGAGTCTTTGGCCAGGAGACAGGGGAGATAAGGTGCCCTGTGTTGAGCTGCCTGACACCACCGGCGCACCTCCCGAATGCCCCAGAGTCCTCGCGGGTCTGCGTCGTAGCCCGAGATGCTCAGCTGCCAGGAGGGGAAGCTGCCGGTTGCGGGCAGGGTTTCCCGGACCGAGTTTGAGACCGAATCCACGACGGTGGTATTCAGAGCCCCGATCGTTTCCGGGCCGACGTCGTAGAAAATTGCCACCGCGGGTTGGAGCTTTTCGGCCTCCGCCCTCGGGGGAGAAACTGGGGTTGTTGTCGCGGGAAGGTATGGGCGGGGATATGAACGCTCTTTCGCCGCCACGGTAGCCATCCAGCTGGCGATCATCTCTCGATAGCTGATGGGCAAAGGCCTGATTTCCCAAATCTCTCCCTTCTCTATCCGCCCTCGAAGCCAATTCGCTCTCTCCGGGTCGAGCAGGGCGAGGTAGTGCAGGGCATCTGCGCGCCAGGGGCACCAGTAGTCTTCCACCATTTCATAGAGGACTCCGGTTCCCTCCGGATGCCCCCGCCTGGCCAAAGCGAGGGCGGCGACGGCCCTCACGGATATGCCTTCATCGCCCAGGGCGGCGAGGAAAACCTGGCCGGGCATCCCAAGGCCGCAGGGGTCCAGAGTGGTGAGGGCCAGGTCGCGAATGGCCGGGGCGGGGTCCTTTAGAGAGACCTCCTGCAGGAGGAGAAACGCTTGTGGGAGCCCATCGTTTCTCCACCGGAATCGAAGGAAGCGCAGCCGCACGGAGCGCAAGAGGCATCCCAGGCCACGTCCTGAGGCTTCGTCCCGAGGCTCAGCCCGACGGGCTCGGCCCGAAGGGCCACGCCTGCCGGAGAGCTCCTGGGCCAATCGGTCGATCGCCCTTTCCCTCGCCCAGCCGCACTTTATCCGACGTACCTGGTGGGAGGTGATAGCGCCTGAAGTGAAGACCCCCTGGCGCCGCAGGTGAAAGTCGTCCAGGGATAGGATACCCTGCAGGGGGCTCAGATCGAAGGCTTGAACGTAGATGGAGTGTCTGGAGAGAAGGTTAAGGGCTTTGAAATACGCCTGGTGGGGATCCCGCCCCCTGGACGTGAGCACTGGGGGTGCAGTAGAAAGCGTCTCCAGTGCCGACCGTACAGCCTTGAACGGGTCTTCCCCGAGAGCTTCCTTCCTCCTTAGTGCCCATCTGAGCACGGCAGTGTTCACGTAAGCCAGGCAGAGGAAATATGAGACGCCAAAAGCAACCGCAGCCCAGAGGAAACGGACGGGGGTCAGCGGCCCCATCTCTTGATTCCAGAACCAGCGGAGGCCGAGGAGCATTCCGCCAAGGAGCCCCCAGGCGGTGAGGGAGTGGGGGAGGAGCTTCAGGATAGCCCATCTCTCCCCGGCCCTCTGGTATCCCAGGCCATGGATGCCCACCAGGTTGCCAAGGAACTCCATGGTGAGGGGGCTGGTGAGGAAATGGCAGCCCTGCTGGAAGAATATTGTTATCCTCTGAGGGATGGCTTTTTGAGGCACCTAAACCTCCCGGGCTTATTCCCGCCAGCCCGGCATGGAGCGGCCTAGCGCTCGCAGCAGGATGATGGCGACGGGCAACGTCAGGACTATTAGCAGAGCCGGGGAGCGGTTGCCCACTGACCAGCTCATGGCGGCCCAGGCAAGGGCCACCAAAGTGGAGATGAGGACGACCAGGAAGGCAAACCCCCTGAGGAAGGCCCCCATGGTCATGGGAGGGCCCAGGTCTCGTCTTCTTCGCATGTGATCTCCAGGACTATTTCCATTCGGTTTTGTAACCAACAGAATGGAATGAAGGCTTCAATTAGCCTCTCCACATACCAGCTTTCGCAGCAGTGTTTCGGCGAGGAAAACCTGGGTGTTCTCATGGGGGAGGCAGATGCGCATCTGAAACCTGACGGGCAGTTCCGCCATGGCCCGGAGCAGCTCGTTGGCTGCAGCCGCCAGGTCCTCGCGCTCTGCGAAGGAGACGTAGAACATCACGCCAGGTGGGAGGGCGCTCTCAAAGCCCAGCTCGTCCAACAATTGAGCTGCTGTTGCCGCTACGTCCTGGTCGAAGGGCTGGTGGAATTGGACCCATATCTGGTCTGGAGTCTCCCCGCTCGCCCCCTGGTTGGCGACGTACAGGGCGATCTCCAGCAGGCTGGCCCTGTGGAATGATGAGTATTCCGCAGGGCTGGCGCGGGCGGGTGCCGCGTTAAGCGAAACACCTGCTCTCTTCATTGGTTTCCCTCCTTTTCGTGGTATGAGATGGCTCGAAATCGTGTCCTGTGACGTCCTTTCGCCGCTAACAAAAAGCCCGGTCGGATTTCCGACCGGGCCCTGTCTTGCTTAAGAGCTTGACTTGCCCTCCGAGCGAAAAGCAAGCTGTTGATTTGCCAGCGATGTGGCCGTTTAAGTCGCGCCGTGCTCTATTATGATTGTACCACAACTCAGACGATTTGTCCAGTCAGCGTATTCATTCACGTATAATCCTACCGAAGTGGTATAGTTCACTCAAATGATAATCTTACCGGAGGGAACTATGTCCACTGAAGACAAGATGACTATTGATGAACGGCTAAAGTATCTGCGCATGATGAAGAAACGCTATGTCAAGGCCGCTCGAAAGGAGAAAGGCCGCCTCTTGGATGAGATGCAAGCGGTCACCGAACTACATCGCAAGACACTGATTGATCTGATCAACGGCGAGCTGAAACGGAAGCCGCGCAAGAAGCAGCGCGGTCGCATCTACGGGCCGGAGGTGGATGACGCATTGCGCGTCATCGACAAGAG
>Ga0209979_1000196_pt1 | contig 96215 bp, 89 predicted proteins | sample AnhtaG_FD_183114 | JGI IMG/M metagenome (GOLD analysis project Ga0209979, IMG submission 183114) | Deep subsurface microbial communities from Anholt, Denmark to uncover new lineages of life (NeLLi) - Anholt_01485 metaG (SPAdes) (version 2) | ecosystem: Environmental > Aquatic > Marine > Oceanic... | reverse complement strand
GCCGTGATGCGCATAGCCGAGGCCCGCCGCGAGGCGTCGATCAGCATCAGCAGTTCCATGATGTTCTCCGCCGGGGCATATGTTGGCTGGATAATGAAAACATCCGCCCCCCGGATGTTGTCGTTAATCTGGACAAATACCTCCCCATCAGAGAAGCGGGTTACCGTACAATCCGTTAACTTCTCTCCTAAGAAGGCGGCAATTTTCTCCGCCAGGGAATGGTTAGAATTACCCGTTACAATCCTGAGCTCTTCGCGAACGATCATCTCCAGAGACCCTCGTTGTTATTTATCTGCCAAGCCTGTTTCAGCTCAGCCTTATGTTAGTTCACAGTCGTATCTTCCATCGTACATTGGCTGGGGCGCCAGGATTCGAACCTGGGAATGCCAGCTCCAAAGGCTGGTGTCTTACCACTTGACGACGCCCCAGTAAGTCTGGCCACTATAGCAGGCTGGAGTGCTCCAGCAGTTCCACGTCATAGGCTTCAAGGACTTTCTCTTCTAACATCCGTCTCATCTCTCTGTTGACAGGATGGGCGACGTCCTGATAGGTGCCATCTGGACGTTTACGGCTGGGCATAGCGACAAAAAAGCCGGAGTTATCCTTGATGATTTTCATCCCACGGACAACAAAGGCATTGTCAAATGTCACGTTCGCAAAACCCTTGAGCCTTGTCTCATCCCACAACGTTACCCGCACCTCTGTGATTTCCATGCAGCCTCCCTCATCACAATCACTTTTGCCCTGCCGGGGATATTGGCTCAACCATATGCACACGCCAATCTCCCCGGTTGAACATCCTATCGACCTCGGTTCGCGCAGTTTCCTTAAAGATTCCAAACATTGTCGGCCCGGACCCGGTCATCCGGGCTAACAACGCTCCACGTTTCAAAAGTTCATCTTTAATCCTGCCTAACTCGGGGAAGGAGCGAAGATGAACTTCCTCAAAATCATTACCTGCAAGGCGCAGTGATCCAACAAGATCCTCAACCGTCTGGCAACAAGGCAAGCTAAACGGACTCTTCGAGCTTGTCAAGCCCCTTTTCAGAGCCGCGTAGCTGGCAGCAGTAGAAACGACAATCTCAGGGGTGACCAAGACTATGCTGTAGTCGATTGGGCAACTGGTCTCTTCGACGACTTCGCCCTGCCCTGACACCAGTGCCTGGCCGGATGAAAAGAAAAACGGTAGATCAGAGCCTAAAGCTAAAGACAGCTCAGCCATCTGAGAGCTACGTAACTCCAGATTGAACAGAAGATTGCAGGCCAAAATGGCAGCGGCGCCGTCAGAGGATCCGCCACCCAGCCCGGCGGAAACCGGAATTCTCTTTTCAAGCTTAACGACCAGGCCACGGTCGAGGGCAAATCGTTCTTTCATTAAACGATATGCCTTTGCGACCAGGTTATCTTCCCCGACCGGCAACTCAATGTTGCTCTCCAGATGGATAGAAATACCCGCTTTGGGGACCGGCGTGAAATACAGCCTATCAAAGAGCGACACCGCCTGAAACAGGGAGTTGATATTGTGGTAGCCGTCGGGTCGCTTGTTCAGCACTTCCAGGAACAGATTGACCTTGGCCGGGGCGTCTATTACGACCTCATTACTTTCCCGGTGTCTAACAAACATAAGAATAACCTATTTGCATCAGTCAAATACTTCACTGTCAGCCTCGCAGGTCGGGTTCCAAGAAACCTGACCTTCGCTGCCGTTGATCATAATAACCAATTTCAGCGCAAATGAGAAGGGACTTGCCCCTGTGAGTTGAGGGCTTGATCCCACTGGCATTGAGAGCGGGGCAGATGTGGAGAGGTTGTCCCACAAGCCGGTCGTTCAGTCGGGTCTTGGCTCGCCTTTAGCGAGGTGTGACCCGACTGAAAACAAACTACTTTGGAACAGAGGCACTTGGGAAACCAATCGTAGGGTCACACCCCCGACTTCGTCGTGGGCAAGACCCAACGAAACGTGGCAAACACGCTTTTGTCACAACCTCGCAAGGGTCCTGACCTACTTGACTGGTTTGCTGGGGTGGAGTTCTCGGCGTAAAGGCGTGGCGTCGTGCCACTATATGCCTCTTGAACTGTAGGTCGAAACCCCCGCCTGTCCTTAGCTTGCCGAAGGGCGGTTTCGACAACTGTTCTCACGTCACACGTCAAATGTCAAAAGGATCGTAGGGAAGGTCTCGGAGAGACCTGCCATGCAATTTTACCAGTCTCAACCCCAAACAAGTTTGTGGTTGCCACCCGTCGTGCACGTCGCCGGTACTTCTTCTGTTCAGAATGAACCACCGCCTATTTTCTTGACAAATTGTGGCAAAATAGGTTTTATTCTGAATTGTAGCCGTATGGCAACTAACCACATTCAAGGAGCCGCGCTTGCAGGCTGAAAACAAGACTGAGGTTATCCTCTCCGACCTTTTCGAAAAGTGTTACCGATATGACGATCCGCAAAAGGTCAGAGAGCTGGGCGTCTATCCCTATTTCCATCCCGTTCAATCTCCGCCCGGCGACGAAGTTGTCATCGATGGGAAAAAAGTCATTATGGCCGGCTCCAATAACTACCTCGGCTTGGTCAACCATCCCAAGGTCAAAGAGGCTGCTGCCAATGCCGCATTAAAGTTTGGTTCGGGCTGTACCGGTTCGCGTTTTCTCAACGGCACCCTCGACCTGCATTTAGAATTGGAACATCGGCTGGCCAAATTCTTAAAACGGGAAGCGGCTCTTGTTTTTTCTACCGGCTTCCAGACCAACCTCGGCGCCATTTCCGCTCTGGTCGGCAAAAACGACGCCGTTGTTATCGACCGCCAGGTGCACGCCTGCATCGTCGACGGCGCTCGGCTCTCTTACGGTAAAGTCTACAAGTTTGCCCACAACGATATGGATGATTTCGAGCGAGTCATGGCCAATGTCCGCAGCAATAACAGCCGCGAGGGGATTCTGGTGGCTGTCGACGGCGTCTTTTCCATGGAGGGCGACATCGTAGATCTTCCCCGTCTGGTGGAAATTGCCGATCGCTATGGCGCCCGGGTGCTGGTTGACGATGCTCACTCCCTTGGTGTCCTGGGCGAAACGGGGGCGGGAACGGCAGAGCATTTCGGCGTCGTGGACAAAGTCGACTTGCAGATGGGAACTTTCTCCAAATCGTTTGCTTCGCTGGGCGGTGTGATCGCGGGCGAAAAGGATGTTATCGAGTACATTAAGCACCGCGCCAGGACCTTTATTTTTTCAGCCTCGATCCCCCCGGCCAATGCCGCCGCGGTTCTGGCCGCTCTAGACATTATTGAGTCCGAACCGGAACGCCGGGAAAGACTGTGGAAAAACGCCCGGCGTATGCAAAAAGAATTCCGTGACCTGGGCTTCAATATCGGAAAGACCGCAACCCCGATTGTGCCGATCGTAGTCGGCGCCGATCTGGATGCCTTCACGTTCTGGAAAGCGCTTTTCGACAACGGCGTCTTTACTAATCCGGTTGTTTCTCCGGCGGTGCCGCCGGGACAGGCGATGATCCGCACCTCCTATACCGCCACTCATACCGATGAACATCTCGACCGCATTGTGGAGATCGTGGCAAAGGTCGGCCGAGAAAAAGGGCTTATCTCGTAAGGCAGTATGTCCGCAATCGAAGTAGTCGAGGTTGAGTCGGCATCGCAGTTCCGGAAGTTTATCGCCTATCCCAACGAGCTCTACAAAAACGACCCAAATTACGTGACTCCTCTTACATCCGAGCGGTTGGAGTTTTTTGATTTCAAAAAAAATCCCTTCTACCGCTCGGCCAAAGCAAAACTGTTTTTGGCCAGGCGGAACAGGCAGGTCGTGGGGCGTATCGCCACCTGTGTTAACTTCAATCACAACGAGTTTCACAGTGAGCAGACTGGGTTCTTTGGCTTTTTTGACTGCCCTGACAACTATGAAATCGCTTCCATGCTTCTCAAGGTGGCCATGATAACGCTCAAAAGAGAGGGCATGGAGAAAATGCGCGGGCCGATGAGTTTCTCCACCAACCACGAGTGCGGTTTTCTGATAGAGGGTTTCGCCTCCCCGCCGGTGGTGATGATGCCATACAATCAGACGTATCTGCCCAAGCTGGCCGAGCGCTTCGGACTCAAGAAGACTATGGACCTGCTGGCCTACAAGCTCACCAGTGATGAACCGATTCCCGAGCGGATTCAAACGGTGGCCGACAGAATGCGGCGGCGGGCCGGAATTACTCTCCGCAGTATAAATATGTCAGACTTTGATAACGAGGCCCACAGGATCAACAGTATCTACCGCGACGCCTGGGAGAAAAACTGGGGCTTTGTGCCTATGACGGAGGAGGAATTCTTCTACATGGCGCGACAGTTCAAGCAGATCGTCGATCCCAATCTGGTAATTATTGCCGAGCATGAGGGCAAGCCGGTGGCTTTCTCTTTAGCCGTACCCGATGTCAACCAGGCCTTGATCCATTTAAACGGCAAGTTGCTTCCGGTGGGACTATTGAAGCTTTTGTGGCACACCAAGGTCAGGAACAAGATTGACGGCGCGCGGATCATCATGTTGGGTGTGATGCCGCGGTTCCAGAAGCGGGGCATCGATTCGATGTTGTATGTTTCAACGTACCAGCGCGGGGTTGAGAGAGGGTACACCTGGGCGGAGTTATCCTGGATTCTGGAAACCAACGATCTTATGCGGCGCGGAGCCGAGCAGTTAGGCGCGAAGATATACAAACGATACCGTATCGTGGAAATGCCGTTGTAGCATCCGAAGGCTTCCAAAAGAGGAGCTGGCATGGCGTCGGAACGGAACGTTTGACTTAACCTGACGGGTTTCGTAAGTTATAACATGCTGCGGGCAATCATGGACATAACCTGGAAACAGGTACTGTGGGTATTGGTCGGCTCGGTTTTGCTTTTCGGGTGCGCCAGCCGTTACCGCCTTGATCTATACCTGACCAGCGAAGGCAATCAGAAAAAAGTCAAAGTCGAAAAGGCTGAACTTCTTGCCGGCTCGGCCCTGAACGACCCCTATGCCCGCCAGAAAACCATCGACGGTATCGCCACTACGGTCATCATCACCACCGGCGCCAGGTGGTATCAGCCGGAGGACAAACGCGTATTCATGTTGGGATTTGACGAGTACCTGAGATGCCGCATCTACATTCAACTTCCACAGGCCCCGGTGGCGGACACAATCGACCTGCCGGGCAACTCCTTTGTTCATCTCCTGGGGCGGTATGATTTGCCGGCAGAGTCCAAAATATTCCTGCCCTCCTCGGGAACCTTTGTTGTCGACTCCGTTACGTCCAAGAATCTCTTTGGCACCATCGACGGTCAGTATGAAAACAGGTCCGGCGCCCCGTTGGGCTTCGATGGGCAGTTCAAGGTGAAAATCACCGATTAGGCGTCATCCTTCAGACGATCCGAAAACACCTTATACCCCAACTCGTCAAAGAGGCAGAACTGAACCCGCTTGATGTTTTTTGCCAGCGATTGATAGCCACGCGCCGCTTTGATCATGATGTTGGCACAGGCCGTCATCGGAAACCCTCCCACGCCGGTACCGAAAGCCGGGAACGCCACCGATTCGATTTTGAGCTTTTCGGCGATATTGAGGCTGGCGATAGTCGCCTGCCGGATCAGTTCATCCGAGGTGCGCAGGTCCTGCCCCATGACGGCGGCATGAATGACCGCCTTAAACGGCAGCCGCCCCGCACCGGTGTACACCGCCTCGCCAGGCATGACGGGGCCTTTTTTGACCGCTTCAGATTCGATCACCTCCCCACCCGCCCTCTTTATGGCTCCGGCGACACCGGCCCCCATCCAGAACTGATTGTTGGCAGCGTTGACGATAGCCTCGGTATCGGCTTTGGTGATGTCACCTCGAACAACCTCAATAACGTACGACATATTAACCTCCATCTTTCGAACGATAACTAACATCTTATTTTAGCGTTCTGTCAAGCGGCCCCAAACAGTAGCCGTTTCGCGATTAGCTGTTGGGCGGACCGAGGCTGCCCCCGGAGAGGATATGATTGTAGGCTCACCAAGTACAGTCGACGGGAGAGTCGGCTCTCGTTGTCTCTAAAACTCCTTGACTTGGCCGTCGGTTTTAAGCTGATTAGATATGTAGACGAATTCCACAGCCTCTTGCCGGCGTGGGTATGTTTTGTGCCGGTTCAGTCGGGGAGGCGAACCAGCAGTGCCCGGACCGGAGATCGGCGGTACTACCTGACTGACGAGACTGAGGCTTGGAAACCTTAGGATGGAAAGCTGTGTATCAAGTAGATAACCCCATATTGGAGGCTTTGCGAAGATGCAACTAACCGACCGTGAACAGGACGGGGTCGTCATTCTTCAGCCGAAGGGCAAGATCATGGGCGGTCCTGACGCCAGTCTGCTCCACGACAAGCTGCATGAAGTCATTGAAGCGGGGAACAGAAAAGTCGTGATCGACCTTTCCAAAGTCGACTGGATGAACTCCACCGGATTGGGTATCCTGATCTCAAGCTACACGACCCTCCGCAACAACGATGGCGAGCTCAAGCTGGCCAACGTGACGGACAAAATACAGTCCCTGTTGATCATAACCAAACTGGTGACGGTGTTTGACTCGTATGATTCGGTCGGGGACGCGGTGGACGCGCTTAAGTGAGCGATACGCGCTGCCGTGATTCGTAGGATGAGGTCCGCACAGCAGGTAGGCTCCACGGTGACCTGCCTGTTTTTTTAGGAGATGTAGAACCGATGGACAAACCCGTGATTTCGGGAAATAAGATCAAAATCCCGACCGACCTGAAGTACCTTACCGACGTTGACGATTTCATCGAAGGGTTCCTGCGAGACTGTGGAGCCGAGGAATCGGTGGTGGCCGATATTGCCATCTCCGTCTCCGAGCTTGTCAACAATGCCGTTGCTCACGGCAGCCGGTATGCGCCGGACCAGCCTATCATTATCACGATCGACAAAATGAACGGTGCCGTCACAATAACCGTTTCTGATCACGGAACTGGTTTTAACCCCGATGATATAGCGGATCCTCTTGCCGATGAAAACCTTCTCAAAGAGGCGGGCCGGGGGATTTTTATTGTTCGCTCCCTGATGGATGCCGTGGACATTAATGCCAGCGGGCAGGGAACGACGGTAACCATTACCAAGGCGCTCTGATAACTGACGGAGTCAGGCCGGGCAGCAGCGTATGGACTTACAGCTTGCAAAAATAGTCATCTGCTTTCTCGCCGGGGGTTTTTTGATCTTTCTGGCCCTCACGGTGACACGAGACAGTTTTGCCAATCGGCTGAACCGGGTAACCGGAGCGATGCTGCTTTTTGCCGGTCTGGGTCCTCTTTTCGTGGCCCTGGGCGCCATTGTCCAGCAGTCAGCGGCAGCCGAAGGATTCGAAGAATCCACTATCCATCATCTGCAGTACGTCTGGGAGCTGTTCTTCCCGCTGCTGTTGCTTTTTTCATGGATTTTCCCGGTAGACCGCTTGAGAGGATTCAAGTATCTACGCATCCGATATCTCATTTTTCTCCCCCAGGTAATGCACTTTGTCCTGGCGCTGTTTTTCGACGAACTGGCCGACGCCGTCCAGTTCCTGGAAGCCGCTGCGGCAGAGGGTGGGTTCTCAAGTATGATCCTGCGGCCGGTGTCGAAACTGGCTTCCCTGCTGTTCATTTTTATCGGCCTTCTCCATACCTACCAGGCGACGATTTTCGGCGCCATACACCTCATTTACCTGGGAGCAGCTATATACTTTCTGGAATCGGGAAGAAAACTGGTCACCAACCCGCGCCTGCTGACCCAAACGAGAATAGTGACCTGGGGCACACGCCTCGGCGGAGGGCTTTACACCGCGACCTTTCTTGGTTGGTCTTTCTTCCCCGAGAAGATTCCAGACGATCTGAAGTTGGCCCTGTTTCTGGTGGCGCTTCTGATCTGGACGGGCTACCTCATCTTTGTCACCATCCGGCATCAGTTTCTCGACGTGCGGCTGGTCTTCCGGCAGTCTTTTGTCTATACCATCACCTCGGCCCTGCTGGTTGGCGCCTATATTCTGGTGGTCGTGCAGTCCAAGAGGATTCTTACGCCGCTGTTCGGCGAACAGGCCGAGGTGGTCAGCTACGGCTTTATCATTCTCATCCTGTTGTTGTTTCAGCCGATCAACAACTGGATTGACAACCTGATTCGCTCGATGTTTATCCGCACCCGAACCGACCATCGTAATGTCCTCGAGCGCTTTTCACGCCAGGTAATCTCCCTTTTTGATCCCCAGAAGCTGCGGCAGATAATCGAGGAAACGCTGAAAACCACCCTGCTGGTTGAGAAAGTCCACTTTGTGCTGTTCGACGACACCGTGGGCGAGTACGCCATTCAGCCCGGTGAAGGCCGTCCCCGGCGAATTGTCCTGACCCGCGACGACCTCATGCTTCGTGGGGTAAATCTTCTTGATGCACCGACGTACCTGCGCTCACTCTCCGATTATAAAGAAGGTTCCCCCCTGGCAGCCTTTCTCGAGGAACAGCGGATCAGGTTGGTCCTTCCCCTGAAAGATGCCAATGATCTGTTAGGATTTTTAGCTCTGTCCGACAAGGCCGCCGGCTACCGCTACTCGTCGGAAGACATCAACCTGCTGGGCGTGCTGTCAAACCAGATGGTTACCGCCCTGACCAACGCCAGACTGTACGTTGACTCGCTGGAGCGGCTGAGGCTGCAAGAAGAAGTGACTATGGCGCGGCAGATCCAGCTTGGCCTGTTGCCCTCGGAACCGCCGGCGGTGGAGTCTTTCGCGATAGCCGCTCATTCCACGCCGTCACGAACCGTCGGGGGGGACTTTTATGATTTCATCCCGATTAGTGACCACAACATCGGGGTCGTTATTGCCGATGCCTCGGGCAAAGGGATGCCGGCGGCGCTCATGATTGCCCAGATACAGGCCATGGTCCGCAGCGAGGTCAACAACGGCAGCCCTATCGGCGCCATGCTGAAAAACATGAATCAACAAATCCTGCGTTCTTCTACGGCAGAAAAGTATGCCACTCTTTTCTACGGCGAGCTGGACGTGCAGCGCGGCCGACTCTGCTACGCCAATGCGGGACATAACTATCCCATTTTAGTGAGAAGTGACGGCCAGGTGGAGCTTTTGAAGGAGGGCGGGGCGATAATCGGCGCTCTTCCTTTCATGGAATATACATCGTGTGAGGTGCAGCTTCAGCCCCAGGATATCCTCTTTCTGTTCTCCGACGGCCTTTCCGAAGCTATGGACGCTGAGGAACGTGAGTATGGCGAAGATCGGATTTGCGACATGCTGTTACAGCACAGAAACAAAGAGCCGCAGACAATCGTCGACATAATTCTGAACGACATGCGGTCTCACGATCCGACCTACCCCCCGCGGGATGATACGACCATTATCGCTATAAAAATGAACGACCAGATGGTAAAACATGGAGAACAAACACAAAGATTTTGACGAAAAAAAACTGTTCGAGCGCAAAGACGCGTACTGCGGCTACTGTTTCTGTCCTCTGTGCGGAAAGCCGATGGCTGCGACCGAGGTGGAAGGACGCCGGCGAATGCGCTGCCGGGATAAAAGCTGCGGCTATATCTTCTACCAGAATCCGGTCCCGGCAGCCGGGGCCATTGTCATCCAGGATGATCGGATCCTCCTGGTCAAGCGCGCCCATCCGCCTCGAATTGGCTGGTGGTGCATTCCGGCCGGTTTCATGGAATGGAATGAACATCCCGAACAAACGGCTATCCGTGAGATCGCTGAGGAAACGGGCCTGCAAGTCAAGCTGACGTCTTTTTTCGAGGTTTATTGCGGCAATGACGATCCCAGAACAAACGCCCTCTTGATATTGTACCTCGCCGACGTAGTTGGCGGGACGATAAAGGCTGCCGATGACGCCCTGGAGGTGCGTTTCTTCAGCTTCGATAACCTCCCTGATGATATTGCTTTCGAGGCCCATCATCAGGCTCTGGCCGACTATGATCGGCGCTTTCGAAAATGAAGAAAGGACCATGAAGTCACCCTTTAGAAGAAAACTGTTCCGGCTGTTCTTGCTGTTTGCTCTTGCTCCTGCCGTCCTGCTTGCCCTCGCTGGGTACTACCTGGCCGTTGACACCAGCTCCCTTCCGTCCGCTCAACCCGGCCAATACGCCAAGGAGTTGACGACTTACTACAACGATCTGCTGTTCCGGCGCATAGACAGTTGTCTTGAGTCATACCTCTCAGACAGCAGCCGCCTTCCGCCCTTGCTGGATTTCGTCTTCTTACAGACAAACGGTCAAACGACGGTCGCCGGCGGCGATACCGTTCTCTCCTCCGCTCTGGTTGCCGAGATAGTATCTGCCGGAGAAAACCGCCCGCATGGTTTTGTTGAATTCGAAGGTTGCGTGTATCAATATTCTTACCGGAAGCTGTCTGATACGGCTGTTCTCTGCGGCGGGCTGCGCCATGACAGTGCCTATTCGCGGCTACTGTCATCGTTCCAGAGCGGGTATGCCTCCAGAAGATGGGCCGAAGAACTCCGGCCGAGGTACCTCTTTTTTCTCACGGTTGTGTTCGTGGTGCTGGCGCTGGCAACAGCCGGCATTGCCTATTTCTTCTCGGCTCGCTTCTCTAAAACTCTCACCCGCCCGCTGCTGGAACTCAGTCAAGCTTCAAAGGAGATTGCCGCCGGTAATTTCCAGCAGACCGTGCATTCCTCGGGAACCGGTGAAATCCAGACGTTGATTACTAACTTCAATCGCATGGCCCAACAGTTGGATAGAGTGACGACCCGGCTGGCGCAGAGCGAACGCGTCGCGGCCTGGCGGCACGTGGCCCGGCGGTTTGCCCACGAGTTAAAAAACCCCCTCCAGCCGATACTCATTTCACTCTATCGCATTGAAAAGTCATTAGAGGAGCCTGCCGACAATGCTCAGGTTAAAGAAGCTCTGCAGGCAGCATCGCAGGAGATAAAACACCTGACGGCGCTGGCGGATCGGTTCTCTCAACTTGCTAAACTGCCACCCCCAAAGTTTGAAACAGTCGATTTGAATGAGTTGCTTACGTCAATAGCAACTCTCTACAAGGAGCAGCTTGCCGCCTACGACTTTGCCCTGCGGCTGCCGTCCGAGAAAATCTATGTTAAAGCTGACGAGACATACTTTCGGGAAGGGTTGCACAACCTATTGCAAAATGCGATGGACGCTTCCGAAGAAGGTGGAAAAATCATCGTTGAACTAAAAAGACATCGTGACTCGGTCGACATCGTCGTGCAGGACTTCGGGAAGGGTATGGCGGACAATATCGTTGCCTCGGCGCGGATGCCGTATTTCACCACCAAAGAAAAGGGAAGCGGTCTGGGGCTGGCCATAGTTGAGAAGACGGTCAACGAGATGAGTGGGCAACTACTAATCAGCTCAAGAGAGGGGCACGGCACCACTGTTACGATGTCGCTACCCGGGAAGGAGTGAACGCCAGTGCCGCAGAAGATACTGATAGTCGATGACGAGCCAAGCATTCTGCGTTCCTTTTCCTCGTTGATGCAGGATGAAGGATACAAGACAACAACGGCTGAATCGGCCGAGCAGGCCATCGGAAAATGCCGGGAAACCGGCTTTGACCTGGTCCTTTTGGACCTGCGTTTGCCGGGTCAATCGGGGATAGATTTTCTCAAATGGATCAAAGATGAACCGTACCCGCCGATGGTGCTGGTCGTCTCCGGTCAGTCGGATATTCCCACTGCCCTTGAGGCGGTGAAGTTAGGCGCCATTGACTACCTGGAAAAGCCGGTGCAGGCGGAGAAGCTGATTGCCAGTGTCAGGTCCTCTCTGCTGCTGGCAGCAGCTAACCGCCAGCGAAATCTGATGGTCAATGACATTGACAGCCGCTCACAGATTATCGGCGCCTCCAAAGCTATAAGAAAGCTTTTCAAAATCGTGAGACAGGTCGCCCCGACCGATGCCACCGTCCTCATCACCGGGGAAAACGGGACCGGCAAAGAACTTGTAGCCACGCGCATTTATCTTGAAAGCAAGCGAAGAGAGAAACCGTTCGTCAAAGTGAATTGTCCCGGCATCCCTCCCACCCTGTTTGAGTCGGAGCTGTTCGGGCACGTCAAAGGAGCGTTCACGGGAGCCGTCAAGGATTACCCCGGCAAGTTTGTGTTGGCCGACGGTGGAACTATCTTCCTCGATGAAATAGGCGACCTTTCGCTTGACTGTCAGGCGAAATTACTGCGGGCGATCGAGACCGGCGAGGTCGAAACCTTAGGGTCGGTTAAAAAGCGCCTCGTCGACGTACGGGTGATTTGCGCCTCCAATCAAAACTTGCAGAAGCTGGTCAACGAAGGAAAGTTTCGCCAAGACCTGTTTTATCGCATCTCGGTCTTTGTGGTTGAGGTTCCTCCTTTGCGCGACCGTCTCGATGATATTCCCCTCCTCGTGGGAGAGTTTCTTAAACGGTTTGACCCGGCCCAGACAACCAAGCTATCTGCTGAAGCTGTTGCCTACCTGACGACACTGGACTACCCGGGCAATGTACGCCAGCTCAAAAACATCATCGAACGGCTGACCATTCTCTTCCACCAGAAGACGGTGGAGGCAAACGATATTATGGCGCACGTCACCTCGTCCCCGACAGCGATGAGTCTCCCCCCTCAAGCGTCATCGTTGTCGGAAAAGGTGGCCGGCTTTGAAAAGTACCTGATACAGAAAACCCTGGAGGACACCGGGGGAAATATCTCGGAGGCGGCCCGCCTGCTAAAGATCGACCGCGCCAATCTCTCGAAAAAAGTCAAAGAGCTGAAACTTAAGGATTCCTGAACGGAAATTGTGCCGGGATGTGTGTCTTACACACGGCTCGGCGCTCCATTCTTTAGTTAACCGCATGTAGATTCACAACTTGACTTAGTGGCACAGAATTTGTTCTATCGTTATAGAAGACGATGGATTACATGCGATCATAAGAGGAGTAGATCAGGTGTCTTATGCACTTGACGTTAAGTAAGGAGTCAGAATCACAAAAGTCTTGGCTAACTGAGGACCGAGAATGGCAACGCAAGAAGGCGCTGCCGGCCACACAATGACAGATTGGAGGGAACTTCAATGAAAGGATCATACTTAATTGCCAGTATAACGGTATTCATGCTTTTTGCCGTTACTTGCTCTACCCCGCCAACCGATGTTCAGACAAAACTTGCGCAGTGGAGAAACGGTGTTTGGGTGACGGAGGATGGGAGCTACACGATATACACCAACAGCCACTACTTCGTGTTGTTCGCCAGCGGAGACAGCAGCTCGGCAAACATCTATTGTGGAGCCTCCCAAGTGCAGTACCATAATAAGGGAATGGCAAGAAGACAGGTCCTTCGAGTGCGGCAACTTCCAGGAAGCCAACTAACGTTCTTCAAAGAAGGTGTGTTTCAGCCCGATCACACCGAGACTCCAATGGAGATAGACACCAGTCAATTTACCCCCGGCACATGCAACATCAAGGATGGTATTATCTATGATTCAATTACAGAGATAACAGACCTCTATATTCTTCTAGCCACATGCAACGGGGACCGAGAAAAGATCTTCTCCAACGGTATTTCTGTCTATCTTCCTGCGGGGGGAGGCGAACATTATGCCTACCGGCTTGAATCTTTCTAATTCGACCAGTGGTGTCTTATCGGATTTAGGACAAGCTCGTAATTGTATCGTGAGAATTAAGAGATAGCATTTTCGCTTCAGATAACGGAGGATAATATGCGATTAAAAGTTTTCACCTTTTTTTTCGTGTGGCTCGTACTGGGTACACTAACGCTGTCATTGGCACCTTCAACTTTCGCCGTAGAATCTCGCTACAAAGACTACAAATCGTCGCACCGAGCACAGGAGTTCTTTGAGATCTCGTTCGACAAGAAAACCTTGAGTGTGACGGTGTTCAGAGATGGAGAAACCTCCACTCTCGCCTATGCTCATGGCGAAATTAGAAGAGAGGAAGCGTTCATTTCCCTCGGCGAGTCGGTCGGCTTTGACGCTGAGGGATTAGTTTTTGGCGACGACAAATACCTTTATCGAGAAATCTCAGATACACGTATTACCGACGCCGAGGAACTGGTCACGATAACCTTTTTCACGAGCCCCGACGCTTCCCAGAGAACCGGGCGGCTCAAGAAGGGAAACCGGATCGAATTCGCCAACAGCATCGTTGTTGAGGAGGATGAATTTGTCAGGGGCATTCTCTTTTCGATCACCGGCGACATAGAGGTCTACGGCGAAGTCAACAAGGACATCATCTCCCTCTTTGGTGACGTGTACGTTGGCCCCGGAGCGGTGGCACGGGGAGACATTGCGTCGATATCCGGCCGTGTCGACATCGCCGGAGATGCTTCGGTATATGGAGAGGTTTACACCGGCGAGAAACCTCGCGCCACACGCAAATATCGCTTTCGCCGCAGGGAGAAAACGCTTTCGGCTTCCGGTACCTTCGAATACAATCGTGTCGACGGGGCTACGCCATACGGCGGAGCACGGTTTAACGATCGCGATTCGCTGCTTCCTTCGTTCTGGGCCATAGTGGGGTATGGCTTCGAATCCGAGAGATGGCGCTACGATTTTGGACTGGAACAGACGATCTGGCGCCGGCGACCGCTGGTCATTGGAGGATCGTTTTATCGCCGGCTGGCCTCGGATGACGACTGGCTGTTGACCGACGACGAAAACACGGCGTTCACGTTGTTGGCGACAGAAGATTTCAAGGACTATTACGAAGCCGAAGGCGGCTCGGTGTATACGGTGTTCAAGCCACTCACGACCCTTAGCCTTGAGGGGCGGTATCGTTTTGAAAGTACGAAGTGGCTTGACGCTCATCCCCATTTGTGGTCCCTCTTTGGGGGCGACAAGTTGTTTGGTGAAAACTTCGGCCGGGTTGAAACAGATTTCCGGCAGCGCGGTATCGCAGAGATAGACACAACTGATAATGCCTATCTCTTCGGTAGAGTGGAGTTTGACACCCGTGACAGAGAAGATCCGTTTGAAAAGTCAGCCTGGCATCTGACTGGCGATATCGAGTGGTCACATCCCGACCTCAATTCCGATTTTGATTACCGTCGCTACCACCTCACTGTTCGTCGCTACCAGAAAATACACCGCCGCGTTACGCTTTTGCTGCGGGGCATGTATGGCGGCAGCGATGGATATCTGCCGATGTACAAAAGGTTTTACCTGGGCGGTCTGGGAACGCTGCGAGGGTACTATCACAAGGAGTTCATGGGCAATCAATTCTGGATGGCCAACGCCGAGTACCGCATTGATTTCCCCAGGACAGATTTGGCCGCCTCGATTTTCTGGGACGGCGGACAGATTACCGACGATGCCAAGCTAATAAGCCGCGACATCGAGGTAAAACACTCTCTCGGAGTCGCCGTCTTTTTTGGGGATGATCTACGCATCAATTTGTCCAAGCGCCTGGATCGTTCTTTTGACGACAACCCCAAGATTTATGTCCGGTTGGATCATGTCTTTTAAGTCAGACTTCTGCGGCAATGACGTATGTTGACACGTCTGCCTTTTTGTTTACTGATCCTTGTGTACCTGCTTGCCGCAAGGCCAATCGCGGCAATGGACAAATCGGAGCCGGTCGAGTATGACATCTTCCAGCGAGAGGATCGCCTTTCAGTACGGCTTAACCTGGCCCAGTACCTCTCCACCAGGCGCGTCGAACAGATGAAGGAGGGCATTGATCTTGCCATTGAGTACCGCCTTGTCCTATCGAGGCCAAAACGCTTCTGGGGCGCTGAAGAAGTAGCGAAGAGCAGCAATTTGGTCAAGATTGGTTACCGAATCATAACTGAAGATTTCTCTCTTTCTGCCGGGCAGCTCGGCCTGGGGGATGATCGCCATTTTGTTTCGTTGGCCCGGCTGCATCAGTTTTTGAGCGACTCTATTGTGGTTGACCTGGCCGCCTACAAAGAGCTGGGCATCCGCCGCCAGTACGTGCTGAAGATCAAGCTAACCTGTATTTCGTTGACGAATTTTAACTTAGCTGCCAACAACGATTCCTCGGAGGAGCCCGGTTCTCCAGTCAAGTACCTTTTTACCCAATTTCTGCGGTTAACCGGCTTTGGACGGGACGAATATACAGTAGAAACGCGTCCTTTTTCCTTATCCGAGATCAGTCCTGAAGACTGACGACCCGGCGGTTGGCTCAAAGCCCGGCGCTTTCATGCTAATTCTCCGTGCGATTATTCCGATATAAGAGAAGAACAAGTACTTGTATGAGAGTCATTGTCTTATGAGACAGACGAAAGACGAACCGACGGTAAAATACCAACATGAAGACTCTGAACCCGGTGATAATCAGGCCCGGGACAACCAGACGGCTGTACAGGGGACCGACCAGCAGCCTATGGATGTTTTTGCAGACCTTGAAGCCACCCTCGACGAAGTTGCTCAGGCCAATCCGCGAATAGACACGGAACAACCGGATTCTTCCAAGACAGTGTCCGACTTGAAAGCGCTCTTGGAAGTATCGCTGGCGACCAATTCGTCGCTGGTGCTGGACGACATTCTGCAGATCGTCATGCACAAGGCCATAGAACTGATGCAGGCCGAACGCGGCCTGGTCATGCTGCTGGATGATAACGGCGAGCTGCAGGTGCGGTCGGTATACAATCTCCACCGAGAAGAGACAATGGAAGATGATTTCAAGATCTCCCGCTCCATTACCTCTCAGGTCGCCTTAACGGGGAAGTCAATCTACACCTCGGATGCCCTCGCTGACGAACGGTATGCCAGCAAGCAGTCGGTGGTTGAGCTGCATCTTCGCTCTATCATGTGTGTGCCGCTTATGGTCAAGGAGAAGGGGATCGGCGTCATCTACCTTGACAACTCCAACCAGGCCAAGATGTTCTTGAAGTCCGATCTGTACCTGTTTGAGCTGTACGCCCAGATGGTTTCCAATGCCTTGCACAACGCCAGTATGTACAACTCCATGTCAAGCCTCAAGAGATACAACGAGTCGGTGGTCGGCAAGTCGCCGGTAGGGATCATTGTTATTGACGCCAAGGGAAGGTTGGCCACTATCAACTCGGTCGGCCTGGAGATATTCGATTTGAACAAAGAGGACGTGAAGCTTATCGGCGGGCCGGATGAGCCATGTCACTTTTTGGATCTGCTGCCGAAAGGTGAGCAACTCCGGTGGAAGTCAATGATCAACACGGCCCTGACCACCCGGCAGGACTTTTCGGATCCACGCTATTTCCACAACACCGGCTACGTGGAAAAGGCTCTATCTATCAAGATTTCCCCCCTGCCCGACCTGCTTAACGGGAACGACGGGCTGATTATGGCGGTGGAAGACATCACCGAAAAAGTGCTTATGGAAAAGTACGTTATTCTCTCAGAGAAGCTGGTGGCCAAAGGGGAAATGGCGGCGGCCGTGGCTCACGAGTTGAACAATTACCTTGCCATCGCCTCCAATAACGCTGAGTTGATGGCGCTGAATATTGAGCGCGGAAACTACGATAAGGTTGTCTTCAACAGCAAGTCGATCACGGAAAACATCCTCAAAATCAAACGGTTCGTTGACAATTTAATGGATTTCTCCAAACCGAAATCGGAATTTATCAGCTATGACATGAAGCATCTCATTGATGACCTGCTCTTTTCCCTTCGGATTCAGCCGCGCTTCAAACGAATACACTTCACCATAGACCTTGGCCCCGAGATTCCCAATTTGGAAATGGACGTGGGCCTCATCCAACAGGTGCTGATGAACCTGCTGAACAACGCCGCTGACACCATCGAAGAAAAGGCCATCAAAGAAGAAGCCGAGGGCAAAGAGTTCAAGCGCGAGATCACCGTCACGGCGTCGTACAACAAAGACAACGAAAAAGTCACCGTGGAAATCACTGACAATGGCCTCGGCATGTCGGAGGAAACTCTCCCGAAGATATTCGCCATGCACTTCACCACCAAAAAAGGCGGGCATGGTTTGGGACTTTCCAACTGCAAGAAGATCATCGAACAGCATCATGGACAGCTTACGGCACGATCAACTCTTGGCCAGGGCTCTACCTTTACCGTGACTCTTCCCCGTTTTCAAGCAAAGAAGAAGCCTTTAAGTAAACGCAAATGAGCAAACCGCCTGAGCTGCCCGGTTTTCGACCCCTAGCTCCACTTGGCCGCGGCGGCACGGCTGAGGTCATCCAGGTCTTCTCGGAAAAGCACAGGCGTCAGCTCGCTCTTAAATATCCCAGTCAGAATGAGCCCCAATCCTCAGAGACATTTGCCCGACTGGTGCAGCGAGAGGATCACCTCATTGGCCAGCTCACGTTTCCAGGCCTTGTGCGGGTTCTCGAAATATCAACAGATCAACCGCAGTTCCTCCTTATGGAATTGTGCCCCGGCCCAACTCTCGAGCAGTGTGGAAGGTTGGACAACCTGGCCCTGGCGCTCAACGTGCTGTCCGCAGTTGCGCTGAACCTGGAGTTTTTGCAGGCCAATTCCATCATCCACGGGGACCTGAAACCCCACAATATCTTCTTGCCTTTCAAATGGCAGGACCTGAATAATGATAGGCTGTTTTATGTTAAGCTATCTGATTTCTCCCTCGGCCGTTTCAGTCATGAGCCTGATGAGGTACGAGCCGGGCTGGGAACGGTCGGATACATGGCGCCGGAGACGGTGGCACAGTCGCGAGCAACCTTCCAATCGGATCTTTTTGCCCTGGGAGTTATCGCCTACCAAGTGCTGACCGGCGTTCATCCTTTCATGGACAACGAGAGCGATCCGGTTAAGATCAACAGCAGAGTGCGCGAGGAAGACCCCGCCCCGCTGCACTCAATAAGACCGGACCTGCCGGAAGACCTGGTCGATCTGGTTGAATGTTTGCTGGCTAAGGACGAAAGCCAGCGGCCCAGTTCAGGCTGGGAGGTGTGCCAGGCGCTTCGAAAAGCCGGAGCGCGTTACCCGTTTGAGAAAGCCCTGCGCCCGGCGCACTTTTTCTCCAATAAGAACCACAGAGAAAGGACCAAGGCAATCATTCAGGCCACCGATAGGCAATGGCGCCGCCTTGACCTGCTGCACAACGAGAGTGACGCCGCCCTGAGGCTGCTGTTAACTGCCAACTTTATCAAGGGGAACCTGAGTTACGACGGCCGTCGTTTTGTCTTCTCGAAAGGAATCTACTGGCCGACAACCCTTCGGCGGAACACGCTAAACGTGTTTCAGCAGTCGCCATTCGGTCATAAGCGACAGATTGTCAAAGCGGCGATTGTGGGTGATATGGCCAGCGCCCGCGACCTTGGAATCATTAGCCGCGGCCAACTAGAACACATTCCTCCATCTCTTCCGGAACTGATGCAACAGCTCATCCGGACACGACTTCTGCGAAAGTACTCTGCCGCGTATGCCTCCAGAGCGGAAAGGTCGGAATCATACGAGCTGGCAGCCCGGTTGTATCTTCAGGCCGGAGAGTTTCAGGGCGCTGAGCGGTGTGCCTATCAGGCAGCAGTCAAGCTCAACAAGGAGCACAACAACGAAGCCGCAGTTGGAATTATCAACAGGGTCATCGAATTTGCTCAGATGATCGGCAAAGCAACCGAGATGCGACAGCTGCTAATGACTCGGGGAGACATCCACAAACAGAACGGCGACACTGACCTTGCGCTGGCAACCTACCGGCAGATTATTGACCTCTCTCGTGGCATCCCTCCCGATAAGCTGCTCGCCGAAACATATAAAGACCTCGGTGATTTGTATAGGATGAAACAGGAGAGTGAAGCGGGCCTCAAAGCATTGCACAACGCTCTGGAAATCTACAAGGAACTGGGTGACGAGCTGGAAATATCACACACCTTAAACAACATCGGAAACATCTACTGGATCGCCAGCAACCTTGGCGCCGCCTTGGAACACTATCGCCGTGCCCTACGGATTCAACGGCGGATGGACGCTACTGCGGATGTTGCCTCAACACTGGGCAATATCGCCATGATCTATGTCATCAAGGGCCGCTTCAGGCGATCTATCCATCTTATGAACCTCTCTTTGAGGCTGAAAAAGGAGATTGGCAACACTGGGGAGATAGCGCGTACTTTGAACAACCTCGGCTACGCATATCACTTCAGCGGAACCCCACGGAAGGCGGTTTCCTGCCTGAGTGAAGCACTCAAGATCAACCGCCGCATAGGCAGTAAGAAAGAAATCTTGTTTAACCTGGAAAACCTTGCCGGTGTCATGACAACTGCAGGGCAACTCAAAGAGGTGTTGCCCTACCTGAAAGAGGGGATGTCACTATCTGAGGCTCTCTCTGACAAACGTCACTATGCGGCGTTCAATCTGAACATAGGTACGGTTCTCAAACGAATGGGGCGATTCTGTGAAGCTGAACAGCACTTTACAACTGGCGAGAAGATTACAAGAGAGATCAACGATAAAATGCTTGCTGTGGACGCAGCAGTAAGGCAAGCTGGTCTAAGGTACCTTTTAGGAGACAAGGCTCATGCCCTGGAGGTTGGCGAGACCGCTCTTAAGACTGCTCGACAGATCAACGACAAATCAGGCCAGTTGAATGCTCTTTTGCTCATTACAAGAGTGTCGGATGAGACGCATTTTATAGAGGCAGCCTTGGCTCTTGCTGACGAATTGCACTTGAAGCGAGAGAAAACGCTAATTAATTTTAATGTTGTCGAATCACTTGTGGAGCAGGGAAAGGCCACCGAAGCTCAGGTAGTTTCGGAGAAGGCCTTACCGGGACTTGACCAGATGTCGGAGGATATCGAGCTCGCATGGATGTGTAACGTCGCCGCCGAGCTTATGCTTGCACACAACAACCTGGAGTCGGCCCTGGGCTACTTGTCGCGAGCGCAGCGGCTGGCCAACATCAGCGGGCTGTTGCCGGAAATGGTAACCACTTTGACTTTGCAAGGACGGATCGATCTCTCTAAAGGCGACTACGAGCAATGTTATCGTAACTACAAAAGCGCCTTGCAGATTTGCAAGAAGCTTGTTGATAATATCGAGTATGAAGCTGACCGCCGATTATTCCAAAACAAACGGTCGACAATGTTTCTCGTGAACGAGATAAAACGGTTGGGGACATTGATAGGAGAAAAAAAAGGGGCAGGGCCGTAACAAGACCTACCCTGCCCTCTCACAGGATCAGGATCGCCTTACGGGCCACCACCACCCCAGAGCTGTCCGCCCGGGCTGAGGCCCATTGGTGCAATCCTTGCTTCCAGGATCTCAACATCGAGTTGGTAATCCTTCATGACTCACCTCCTTGGAAGCACAGGTTAAACCTTCCACACAATGGAAGGTTTTTTCTTTCCAAACAAACACTTATTCTTTCTTGACGTAGAATATAATGAAAAGTTCAGAAAGATCAAGAGGCAAAGCCGAAATTATCCTATATTTTTGGAGAAACCTGCGAAAGCAATAACATCACACACAAGAAGTGGGAAGCATTTTCCTACTATGTGAAAGAATTACCACCACGACCAGAATTCGACTCGCACAATCGAAGCAAGCTTTCGCACGATTAAACCGAAAAGGGACGACCTGCCGACTTCAATCTTCGCATAGCCGGTCATCCCTTTGCAAAGCAATTCGTCGTCATTGTCCACAACGACCGACACGAGAAAACGCGAACTGCCGCCGTTGCTATACGCCCCTTTCGGTATATGGACGACACGCCCGATAAATGTCCGCTCTGGATAGGAACGCACCTTGAGTTTCACTACCTGTTCAGCTTTAACGAGATTGATGTCAAAATCGCTCACCGGCGCCAACAATTCGATCTGACGGCTGCCCACGACCGACAGAACCCTGTCAGAGCGGTCAGCAGCGACCATTCCCTCAATGGGACTTGTGATCGACTGTGCGTCCTGCTGCGCTTTGAGGAAATCCACTCTGGCCCTTTGCTTGTCAATCTCAGCTTGCAGCACCGCCTCTTCCTCCGGCTTGGGGGGCGCCTTGAGGAGTTCCAGCCGTGATTTTTTGTTGGTCAGCTCGGCCCCGGCGATCTGTACCGCCGATCGCGCCGCTTCAAGCTCTTCCCGGCTGGCCAGGTTTTTTTCAACCAACTCCTCGCTGCGGTTCATCTCGCGCACAAGCTGGTCATAGCTCGCCCGCGCCGCCGCCACCTGCGCCTCAGCTTCGGCAATCTCCTCTTTTTTGGGCGGCGCCTTGAGGAGGGCCAGTTCCCCTTCATACTTTTCCAGCAGCGCCGTATTGGCAATGATTTCTTGAATCACCTGGTTAGAAATCAGCACCGCCAGCGTATCCCCGGGTTGCACTTTCTGGCCGTCTCTTGCCAGCGGCACCAGATCCAGCACCGCCATTTCGGTGGACGTCATCTGAAGATAGCTTGATTTGTTTTCCGGATTAGCGCCCCCCCGCCGATAGTTGCGTTCCAGAAGGCCAAACTCGTTCAGCAGAAGCGTGAACTCTTCGATCGGACGAACGGTCACCTCGCCGGAAACCCGGTGCGGAAAAGGCACCGCAAATACCAGCACAATGGCGGCGACAATTATCAAGATATGGACCGTCAGGCGCTTTGGATTTTTCGCAAGCCTTTTCATATACGAAAGATGCCGAACAAAACCTCGCATCACACCGGCAAGAGTCGGCTTTAAGGTATAGAATAAAACGGCAAACAACAACAGTAATCCCCAGCCGCCCGCTTTTGCCACCAGGAAGCGGGCAACTATCACCAGGACGTAAGAGATGAGAAAGGCGGAATAGGCAACGGCGAGAAAAGCATAGGTTAGAAAAATCTTTTTCTCTCTCTTAGTGGCCAGGTAGGGTTCGATCGGCCAGCCTAACAGTTTTCGTTTGAGAAGGTTACCCAAATATGCAAACGACTTCCGGCGCAGGTTGGGGATGTCGACCCAATCGGACAGCAGGTAGTAGCCGTCAAGTTTAATGAGCGGATTGAAATTAAAAAGCACGGTTATCCAACAGACCACCGCAACAATCCGAGCCACATCGTTGACAAACGTACCGACGATCGTCACGCGCCAGACAAACACCGCCAGAGCCATCAATACGAATTGAAAATACGGCCCGGCCCAGGTCACAGCCAAGCGGTGCGACTTTTTTTTGAAGAGCCAGGCATCGGAAAGGTCGGAATAAAAACAGGGCTGGAAATACAAAAGCAAGAAGCCCATCTCCCTGACCTCGCCGCCGTAGTAGCGGCAAACAACGGCATGAGCAAATTCATGAAGCGTGACAATGATGAAGATTGACAGAACCACGGCCAGCAGCGAGCCGATATTGAAGATTTCCACGAGATCAATATAGAAATACCGTGAATTGGCAACTAACAACCCGAAACCGAAAACAATAATCAACAGCTCGACGGCAAACCAGAAGCGGTTATGAAAGGGGCGGTAGACAGCAGCGAGACCGTCAAGAAACCTACCCGGTTTAAAACCTTTGATCTTTACAAACAGCAGCCTTGAGAAAAGCGACTGCCCCTTACCGGCGCTGTAACTCTTTCTGGACAGCTCTTGCTCTGCGCGGGTGTTCTCCAAAAAGAAAAGCTTCTCAAGCCGATCTACGAACTGGATGACGGCGTCGGCGGTGAGGCTCAGATTAAACTTTTCCCGGAAACGTTCAGCAATCTCTTCATAGGAGGTCCTGCCGTCAAGCTGTTGTATAAGCCAGAACTCCGGTTCCCGCAGGCGAAAGTAGTTGCCGGTGACGGGGTCCTTAATATTATAGACCGTGACGCCGTCGACAACCGCCGACGAAGAGACCAAATCAGAGCGCAGCTTAGCGTAAGTTGGCATGGCGTAATTTACGATGTGTACAAAGCCGGGGCAAGTTTAGTAACCCCGGTGAAGGCAGCGGGGGGTTTATAGGCAAGGGAAGTTTAACGGAGACCGCCGACTCGGGTACCCCACCCAGCGGGTGGGTTCTTGATCATGCGAAGGCGACGGTGCCAATAAACCCACCTGTTAGGCGGGATACTGTTTGACACCAGAGGTCGAAGCGTTATATTGTCGCCGTCACTATGCAGACTTTATGGGTCTGTTTTTAGAGCAACATAACGACATAAAAGAAAGGAAACCGCTATGGCACATCCGGTGGTACACTGGGAAATTGCAGCCAAAGACAGTGGCAAATTGCAGGAATTCTATTCCAAGCTGTTCGAGTGGAAAATCGACAGCAACAATCCGATGAATTACGGCGCCGTCGAGACCGGCGGTGAAGGTGGAATCAACGGCGGCATCTTTAAGGCCGAGGGTGAGATTCCCCCTTACGTGACCTTCTACGTACAAGTGGACGACCTGCAGGCGCATCTTATTAAAGCAGTGAGCCTCGGCGGCAAGCAGATTGTACCACCCACCCCCATACCGAATGTCGGTCATTTCGCCATGTTCACCGACCCGGAAGGAAATGTCATCGGACTGTTCAAGAAATAGTAAAGTAGAACCGTAGGTCGGGTTTGATTGGAGTCCGCCGAGGCGGACGGAATGAGAAACCCGACAATAGCTTAGCAACAAATGTCGGGTTTTTCGTCCGCCAGAGGCGGACTCAAAACCCGACCTACAAAACTTTTGTCACATCCTCACAAGACTCCTGACCTACGAAACTACCTGCGTCTGATACTGCCTGACCCGGCAACGTGCTTGGAGGTGTGTTCCGGATCGCCGTAGTAGGCGATGTCACCGCTGCCATAGACAGAGCCGTCGAAACTCTCATCGGCGTGCACCCTTGCGTCACCCGACCCTTTGATAACCACATTCGCCTCCTTCGCACGCAGATCACGGGTGTCAACGTCGCCGGAGCCGTACACCCTGATCTCCAGCTCCTCTACCTTACCGTCGGCAGAGAAGTCTCCGGACCCGTTGATGCGACATTCAAGAAAGTCGCCCTCAAGGTTCTTAACCGTGATATCACCGGAGCCGTTGATGTCACACTCAAAAACAGCGCTGTTAACGTTCTTGACCGTGATATCGCCGGAACCCTTAATGTGACACCTAAAACGTTCGCCGTTGACGTTCATGACCGTGATGTCGCCGGAGCCGCGGGTGGTGGCACCTTCCAGCTTCGGTAAAGTAATTTCGATCTTGCATGTGCGCTTCGATCTGAACGACTCGTCCGAATAGATTTTCAGTGTCTTTCCTTTGACCTTCGTCTCGACAAGGTCAATCAGATTATCATCAAACGTGATTAGTACACTCTGCTTTTCGCCGACTTTAACAAAGACATCAAAGGCTCCGAGAGTTTCAATCCATGAAAACTCTATTACGTCACGTTCTTCGGTAACCATGTCGCCGGAGCCTTTGACACCGTTCCCCCCAAAGGTCCAGTTGAACCAATTGCCTGCCTCCACCGAGCCGGACATCATCAGAACCGTAACAGCAAGTCCAATGACCGACAGGGTCTTACCTCTTAGCATGGAGCCTCCATCCTGTTTCTGTTCATTCCTGTTTACTTTTATATACGTGGAGTACATGTGGAGGTTGTGTTTGTTTCGCGGTTGGCGTACCTCCGTTACCGCGTATAGGTGGGGCCTGCCCCTGTCTCGTTTGTATGCATGTGGCGATGCCAGCCAGTAGGTCAGGACCCCCGCGATCCTTACGATTTTACTTCCGCGACCAAAGATGTCAGGAGGACAAGCCGCCTGACCTACGAAACTCGTATCAGAATATCGAAAACTTGAAATACTTCCGGGGATTCTTCTCGATATCCGTCACTAAGTTGTTGATGCGAGCCAGCAGGTTGGTCATCTCGACATACAGAGCGGTGTCGCTTACCAGAAGGCCGAGGCTTCCTTCGGCGGTGTTGAGCTTGTACAGGATGGAATCCAGGCGGGCCGCAGTAGCCGAGAGATTGTCATACAGTTGCGGGTCATTGACGAGCTTGCCGATCGTGCCGGTGTTGCTGTTGACCTGATCCGAAAGGTGCTCAACGGAGGCAGCGGTTTTTTCCAGCGACGATACAATCCGCTCTTGATTCTGTTGCAGGTCGGCTGTCAAACGGGTCAGCCGAGTTGCTAGCTCTGTGAGATTACGGTAGAGCTGGTCGTCGGTGGCCAGTTGTCCCAGCGTCCCTTCGCCGCGGTTCATGCGGGCCAGAAGCGCGTCCAGGTTGTCAACTACTGATCTGGCCTCACCGATAGCCTCTTCCCCTGCCTTAAACATGGCCATAGCGTCGCCGGCGTCGCGCGTGGCAATCACACCCATCTTCTTAATTACGGGTTTCTCTTTGGTGCCGGGGATGATCTCAACGTACTTATCTCCCACGAGGCCGATAGTGCCCAGCATCACTTCGGCATCCTCAGTCAACATGGGCCACACCGACTTCTTCACCCGGCATACCACCTTAACTTGACGGAGGGAATCGAGATTCACAAAGCTTACCGAGCGGACGTTGCCGACCTCGACTCCCGACATCCAGACCGGCGAGCCGAGTACCAGGCCGCTCACGTTCTTAAAATAGCAAACAAATTGTTCCTTCCGTTCAAATATCGATGTCCCCCCGCCGGAAAGAGATGCCCAGAGCGCCACGGCGATGGCCACCATGAGAACAACACCGACTGTCAGACTGCCCCATTTGATGCCTACTGTCCGTTTCATATGTCTCGACCTCGCCTTATCTCCAATAATTGTACGTGCGTCTCACAAATTATCCTCAACCGCCCATGTACCATGTTCGTGGGCGGCTCGCCAAAGGCGAGTCCACATCTGCCCCGCCCAAAACACTTACAAACCATCAACAAACCTCCTCCCGGCGACTCCGGTAAAAGACGCCCGGAAAGGATCCAAAAAAGCCCGGACGCGATCATCCTGACAATCACGCAGCTCTGCGAGGGAACCATCGAAGGCAACCTCTCCTCCATAGATCACAATAAACCGGTCGGCCATGGCAAAGGCGTCGACAATCTGGTGGGTGACGGCAATCGACGATACTGATTTCTCCTGATGGAGCTTCTTAATCAAGTCCAGAACTTTATCCGTCGCCTGTGGGTCAAGGCCGGTCGTCGGCTCATCGTAAAGCATTATTTTGGGGTCTGTCGACAACAGCGCACGCCCGATGGCCACCCTCCCCCGCATACCTCCGGAAAGTTGCTCCGGCAGTTTGTCTACAACTTCATCGGCATTCAGGCCTACAAAACCCAGCATCTGACACACTCGATGTGAGATCGCTTCAAAAGACAGCTTGGTATGCTCCAGAAGATAGTATCCAACGTTTTCTCCCACTGTCAGAGAGTCAAAAAGAGCTCCTTCCTGAAAGACCATGCCGATTTTTTTGCGTATTTCGCGTTTGGTTTTCTCTTTCAAGGCAGAGATATCTTGACCGTCAATAACCACTTGTCCTTGTTGCGGGTTCTCCAAACCAAGAATCAGGCGCAGGATGGTTGATTTGCCCGACCCTGAGGGACCCATAATTACAACTGCTTCGGACGGCTCTACCCGGAATGAAACATTGCGCAGGACCGGCTTGTCGCCGTAAGTAAAGCTTACTTCCCTCAGCTCGATCATAGGTAACCCTTAATAAACGAAAAGACAACCTTGGTGATAAAAAAGTTTACGATTAAGATAGTGATGGATGCCATCACGACCGAGTTGGTGGTGGCCCGACCAACGCCTTTGGTGCCTCCCTCCGAGGTAAACCCCTTGTAACATGAGATGAATGCAATAATAAACGAAAACACAAAGGGCTTCAACAGCCCGATGAAAATATTGCCGAAAATCAGCCTTCCTCTGACGTTTGTCCAGTACGTAGTGGAGGTTATATGGGCGACAAATATGGCGACAAAGTAGGCGCCCAGAATCGCGATGGCATCACAGATTATAGTGAGGGCCGGCACCATGATCACTAAGGCGATCAATCGCGGCACGGCGATTTTCTTGATGGGGTCAATGCCGAAAGCGATCATAGCGTCGAGCTGGTTAGATGATTTCATGGCGCCAATCTCAGCGGTAATTCCGGAGGCCACTCTGGCGGCAATCATGAGCCCCGCCAGTATTGGCCCAAGCTCACGGATAATCGCAATCGCCATAATCCTGCCGAGATAGCTCTTGGCTCCGTAGTCGGCCAGTTCAACCGAAAAAGCCAGCGCCAGCCCCTGTCCGGCGAAAACGCCCGTGAGAACGAGCAGGTACAGCGAGCCGACCCCGATGAGATACATCTGCTCCAGTGTCTCCGTCACATAGAACGGCCTGCCAAACAGAGCCGCCACCATGCGCAGCGAGAAGAAAAACAGCCGCTGAAGCTCATAGGCAAAATGTTTCAGCCAGTTGTTTACAGCCCTAAAAATTTGCATACTTTTCCACGAAGGCATTGAATTCTACAGCCGTTGCCGGCTGCCCAGTCGGGGCAATTTCGGGTTTGAGCATGCTGCAAAATAGTTATATTGAATAGTGATGTCAAAGATAACGGGCTGACTGATCGTTAGGTACTGTGTATCTTTTTTAGGTGAGACACCTGTTGACTCGACCTCAGGAGAAAAGCATAGTAATGCACAGCCGCAACGGCAACAAACGAGGCCACTGTATCGCCCTCTTTTCCGGCGGGCTTGATTCGGCGCTGGCTATTCTACTGATGCTCAGACAGAACATCGAGGTCACCGCTCTGACCTTTATGACGCACTTCGGCTGTGACCTGGGCGACCGTTCCTCCTGCGGGTCAAACCCCTACCCGGCGGCAGAGAAGTTCGGCTTTAACGTCAAGCTGATGCACCTCGGACAGAAATTCGTCGACATTGTCGTCAATCCCAAGTATGGCCGGGGGAAAAACATGAATGTCTGCATCGACTGCCGTATTCTCATGCTCAGGGAAGCCAGGGAGCTTATGGAAATGGTCAACGCCGACTTTATTATCACCGGCGAGGTCTTAGGCCAGCGGCCGATGTCACAGACCAAAGACAAGTTGAATCTCGTGCTCAAACAAGCCAACCTCAAAGGGAAACTGCTGCGCCCTCTCTCGGGAAAACTCTTGCCCCCCACCGAGCCGGAGCTAAGCGGCCTGGTCGACCGTGAGCAACTTGAAGGGATCAGCGGAAGAGGTCGCAAACGGCAGTTGGAGCTCGCAACAGAATTTGGCCTTAAGGATTATTCCTCCCCGGCTTCGGGCTGCCTGCTGACCGACGCGGCATATTCGGTGCGGCTGCGCGATCTGCTGGCACACTCTGAGCGAGTCACATTTGACGATTTGAATCTGCTTAAAGCGGGCCGTCATTTCCGACTGGACAAAGACACAAAAGTAATCGTGGGACGCAACGAGCAGGACAACCAGCTTCTTCTGTCGTACAAACAGCCTTATCACGTGCAGCTTGAGGCGCTGAATGTCGGCTCCCCGATAACCCTGCTGGTGGGGAATGCGACCGACGAGAACATAAAAAAGGCCGCCATGATTACCGCCCGCTACACATCTGCAAAAAATAGACCGCAGGTTGAACTCACTTTGACAGGCGACGGCGGCGAGAGGAAAGTGGTTGTCGCCCCGGCGGCCGATGAAGAGCTACAGCCGCTGGCCGTGCGCTGAGCCGGAAGTTTGCCCGAGCGGGCAGCAATCTTACCTATCGGTGGCCTGCAAAAATAAAAGGCCTCAACTTGACGTTGAGACCTTCCTCTCCTCACCAGTCGGGAAATCTACATGAAGCAGCCTAACCGCCACCAAAAACTGCTTCACCTGCCCCGATAGACCGACAGGTTGCGGGGTTGTCGTTGTTTTCCCGCTTTCCCGACTGCCATTGCCTGTTATCAAAAGGTATGCCTGACAAGAGCTAATATGTTTAATCGATTGATAAAAAATAAGTTGCAAACACAGGCGGTAGTGCAAAGGGCAGATAGAAAGGTGCCAAACGCAGATTCTGTGTCCAATCCAGCGCAGAAACTATTCTTTGCAAAAAAAAGCCCTTTCCCGGCTTAAAGGAAAGGGCCCGTTGGTAAGATCATTCATCGAACGCTTTTCAAAAGGGCTACTTCAGTACTCCCTCTTTACTTCAACATGAGCATCTTCTTCGTCTCGGTGAAGTCCTTCGCCGTGATCCGATAGAAGTACACGCCAGTGGAGACTTTGTCGGCATTCCAGGTGACCGTATGGCTGCCGGCCTCCATTTCACGATCCACCAAAGTCTCGACTTTTTGGCCCAGAACATTGTAGATAGTCAGTTCGACGTGTGAAGCCACCGGCAAATCAAACGCGATTTCGGTGCTGGGGTTAAACGGATTCGGATAATTCTGGTTGAGGGCGAAAACGTCCGGAACTTCCGGGCCGCTGTTCTGTGACAGACCACTCAAAGCAACCGTCACGGGCTCAAATTCCGGTCTTTCCATACGAATGTGCGGGACGCCGTTCTGGTCCCAGTCGTGATAGACAAAGATCAGGAAATGGTCCGGATTCTTTAGTTCGACCGCCTCGATCTTGACTTCGGTCACAGACGGGTCGTTGACCTCGAACACCAGGTTCGCCACCGGGCCGGTTCCGGCTTCCAGCTCAGGTTTGTAAGTGGCGGACAACTGGGGCAGCAAGCCGATTACCACCGTTCGTTCCGCATTGTTGATATTGGCAGCTTTCACGTCAAAATAGGAAACCCGGGTGTTCTCGAAGTCGACCTCGAGCAGGGTGACACCCTCAGAGAACTTCAGCGGAATGTCAATAGCCGTAAGATGTGCTTCGTTGGTAACAACCAAAGGAACAACAACCGTGTTGTCCTTGGCCACCGCCTTACTGACGATAAACTTGTGCTGGACACCGGCAAAGATCAACGACGGCACCAGTAGCACAGCAATGACGACCGTCAAAGTGTGAAAACGTTTACTCAAGGTTCACCTCCTCAGGATTGAGTGTGTTTTTGTTTTGGCTGTCATGGCTCAACTCAATCCCTTGCTCCATGCAGCCGCTACGCCATCCGTAATACGAACTATTGCACTGGAAGCCGTTACTCTTAATATGAATGCCGCTTGACGGCCAGGGTGGATTGCCATCTTATTGATAACTAAATCTCAGCCTTTTGTCAAGTCTTTTTGTCGTCCATTCGGGCGCTCGTCCTCACGACGCCCGAACCTTGGGAAATAAAAAAGTTTACTTTCTCGGTTTTTCTTCCTTTCCACTATCTGCTACACCTGTTTCGCCTTGCTTGTTCCATAAAAACCAAAAAAAATGAAGTGCACCAGAAAAATCTTTTCCACCAGCGCGGAAACGAGGCCTCTCCGTTGGCGCAAAAAATGCGTTCTTGAATGCGATGCGATGGCAGAGGTCGCGACCCGATGTTGGCACATTGGCTCCATTTCACGCCCTGACTAATTGCTTGACACGGCACCGGTATGACCTACCTTATCGCCGTCAGGCAAGACCACTTACGAAGTTTGGAGGTTGCGTGAACAAACCCGACGCGCCCGAGGAAAAGTTCAAGCCGGTTATACTCGCTGAGAAAATAGTAGCCGAGGTCACCTGGAAAGCGATTATTCTGGGGATCATTATTTCGGTTCTATTTGGTGTTGCGAATGCCTATCTCGGTTTGAAATTCGGCATGACCGTGTCGGCTTCGATTCCGGCAGCCGTCATTTCGATGGCTGTTCTGCGCATGTTCTTCAAAAAGGCCACGGTGCTTGAAAACAACATTGTCCAGACAGTCGGTTCAGCAGGCGAGTCGCTGGCGGCTGGAATAATCTTTACCATCCCGGCTTTTTTTATCTGGTCAGCCAACCAGGAACTGGCGGCCGCCGGCTATTTACATGAAATCTCCAAAACACAGATCTTCTGGCTGGCCCTGCTCGGCGGCTCGTTGGGAATCCTGCTGATGATTCCCTTACGGAAATACCTGGTTGAGCGTGAGCACGGCAAGCTGGCTTTTCCCGAGGGCACTGCCTGCGCGGAAGTGATCATGGCGGGAGACGAGGGAGGAGAAAAGGCCAAGCTGGTCTTCACCGGAATCGGTCTGGGCGCCGTGTACAAGGTTTTGATGAACATGCTCAAGGGCTGGTCGGAATCGGTCAATTACGATTTCAAAGGGGTCCTGAAAGGGGGCACACTTGGCATTGATGCCACCCCGGCTCTGCTCGGCGTCGGCTACATTATCGGCCCCCGCATCGCGGCTTTAATGATGAGCGGAGCGGTCTTGGGATATTTAGGCATCGGGCCGCTGCTGGCCTATATCGGCGACCAGATACCCGGCGTGATAATCGCACCCGGTACCATTCCCATCAGCGAAATGGACTCGTCAGATTTGCGTAACTTCTATATCAGGTATTTGGGCGTGGGAGCCGTGGCAGTTGGGGGATTTGTCTCGCTGATTAAAGCATTTCCGGTTGTTGTGTCATCTTTCAGCCAGGGTTTCGGGCAGTTGATCGGCAGGAAGGTCTCTGGCGAAAGAGTTCGCACCGACTATGACCTACCGATGAAGTGGGTGCTGATTGGTATACTGGGGATTGTTATTGCCATCTGGCTGTTGCCGGGAACAGAGCTTCGTCTACTCGGCGTCATGCTGGCGGTGCTGTTCGGATTCTTTTTTGTGGTGGTGGCCGCTCGCATTGTCGGCATCGTCGGCTCCTCCTCGTCGCCGGTTTCAGGAATGACCATTGCCACCCTGTTGGTGACCTGTCTTATCCTGCTTTATTTTGGGATCTCCGATGTGAAGGGGATGGTCACCGCCATGTCGGTCGGGACAATCGTGTGCATTGCCGTCTGCATGTCGGGCGACATTGCCCAGGACTTGAAGACCGGCTACCTGCTGGGAGCGACGCCGTTCAAGCAGCAGTTGACGGAGTTTATCGGTTTGTTGTTTCCCGCCCTGGCAATGGGCTTTTTCATCTATCTGCTGAACGATGTCTTCGGCTTTGTCGAAGGAGCGACCGGCCGCACGCCATTGCTTGCGCCGCAGGCCAACGTCATGGCCACTATCGTACAAGGCGTAATGAATCAAAACCTGCCCTGGGCGCCTATTCTTGTGGGAGCCATGATCGCCATAGCGGTGGAACTTTTAGGAATCTCCTCGCTGCCTTTTGCCATTGGGCTTTATCTGCCCCTGTCGCTATCCGCCCCGATTATGACCGGCGGTATTGTCGCCTTAATTATTAGAAAAATGTCGCATAAAGATGAGAATAAGGCAAAGAACGAGCGAGGCATCCTCTTCGCGTCAGGTCTCGTGGCCGGAGACGCCTTGATCGGGGTGGCGGTGGCGTTTATGATGTTGTGGCCCAGGTATGCCGGGTTTTACGATGCTCATGAAGGGATGTGGAATACTCTGACCGGAAGCGTGGGCCCATGGCTGTCACTGGCAATGTTCGCTCTGGTGGCATTGGTGCTTTGGAATCGGGCCTACGGAGGGTTCAAAAAGCGCTAGAAACAGGGCCGCGCAGCCCAGGTAAAACGGGTATGGGTACCCCACCGCTTGCGGTGGGCCACCGTCAACGTTAGCCACATGAAGGAATTCATCCAAAAACATAAATGGCCGCTGTTAGTCGCCCTGTTGGCGTTTCTGGTGCGGCTGGTGTACCTGCTGGAGCTAAGCGGGCAGCCGGGCTTCTTGGTGCCGATGGTCGACGAAAAGTGGCACTGGGAGTGGGCTCATGAAATTCTACAGAAATCCTTTTGGGGAGAAGGCGCCTACTTTCGCGCGCCGCTGTATCCATACTTTCTGGCTCTGCTGGTAAAGATTACTTCGAGTTCCATTTTCTGGGTCAAGTTCCTTCAGATTCTTCTCTGCGGCGGCACCGCCTTCTTTCTCTACCGTCTTGCTGAGAGACTCTTTGGGGAAAAAACAGCTCTGCTGTCCGGCCTCATTTACGCCTTTTACGGCACCTTAGTCTTTTATGAGACGATGTTCCTCATCCCCGTTTTGTTTTTGTTTTTCCTCGTTTGGGCGATGTATCGCATTGTAGCCCACCGAGAATCACAGTCTCTCAAGATGTGGGTGGTTACGGGGCTGGTTTTTGGCCTGGCAACCATATCACGCCCGAACGTGCTGCTGGTTATTCCATTCTTGATGCTTTGGATCTATTTCACCCGTAGCAGATTGATGCCCTTTGCTAAAAGGATAAAGGCGCCTCTGGCGTTGTTGGCAGGCGTCGTCATCGCGATTATGCCGATTACGATCAGGAACGCCGCAGTCACTGGTGACTTCATTCTCATTTCCTCCCAGGGCGGGATCAATCTATATCTTGGCAACAACGAGGTTGCCAACGGCCTTACGATGGTTATGCCTGAGGTCGATCTGGACGAATCAATCACCTGGAGCCAATTTATCCCCCTCACCAAAGCTGCCGCCGAAAAGGAGGTCGGACGAGAGCTTTCTGAGGCGGAGCTATCCTCGTTCTGGAACCGCAAGGCTGTCGACTTTATTGCTCATCACCCCGGCAAGTTCATGGAGCTGGTGTGGGAAAAAACGGTCTATTTGCTCAACGGTTTTGAAAACAGCGACAATGCCGACATTTATTACGAGCGAACAAAGTCACACCTGTATTCCGTTCTTCTCTGGAAAAGCCCCCTGTTTTTCCCTTTCGGAATTCTGCTGCCGCTTACGCTGGTAGGTGTCTACCTTCGCCGCAATGATATTGCCCGGTTGTGGCCGCTGTATATTTTCATTATCGCCTATTATCCCTCCATCGTCCTCTTTTTGGTGACGGCCCGCCATCGGCTGCCGCTGGTGCTGTTTATGATAGTGATTGCCTCGGCCGGCCTTGTGCGATTGCTCTCAAGTTTGAAACGTATCGGCTACAGAAAGCTCGGCATCTCAATTGCGCTTTTTGTGGCGGCGACAGCGCTGGTGAATCGCACCTATTATGAGGAGGGCTTCACCAACCCGTTTCAAATTCACTTCAACGAGGGCATCATGTACGAGCGGCTTGAGGACTACGTCAGCGCCGAAAAGGAGTACCGACTGGCTGACGAGTACTATCCATATTCAGCGACCTTGATTAACAATCTGGCTTTTGCCCAGTTCCAACTGGGAAAACTTGATGAAGCCGAGAAAAACTACCTTCGCGCCATCAAGCTCAAACCGGAATACGGCCGGGTGTACAATAACCTTGGCCTGCTGATACGAAAGAAAGGGAACCTTGATTCCGCACTGGTGTTGTTCCGCCTCGCGGTGGCTCGATGTGACGCGCTCACGGCCAAGCCGAACGAACTGGGTCAGTTCTATCTGAACCTGGCTGAAGGGCACGAAACGCTGGGAAACGTCGACTCGGCGAGCGCCGCCTATCAAAATGCCGTCGAAGCTGCTCCGTTGATGGGGCAGGCCTACTTCAAGGCGGCGGCCTTCTACGCTCGACACGGGCAATACCACCTGACCGACAGCCTGTACGCGGCAGGGATGAAAAGACACGATCTGTCTGCCGGTGACTTTTTCAACTGGGGCCTGTCTCTGGTGGAAAGAAAGCGGTACAATGAAGGCACTAGTATGATGTATCGGGCGCTGAAGCGTGACCCGGAGCTGTATCAGGCCTACTATCTGATCGCCGTGGCCCACTACGAAGGCGACTACCCGAAAGACACTATCAATGTCTACCTCGATCGTTGCTTGGAGTACAACCCCGATTACAAGCCGGCTCTCGAACTGAAGGAGCTGCTTGGGCTACCGCCCCACCAACCTGAATAGGAATCTCACTAATATGAAAGTGGAGTCTCTCCACTCGAAAGACTCCACATACTTCTTTCAGAAAGGCCTGAGACAGGCCTTTGTCATCACGGCACCGCTTTGCTTACGGACACGGTGCCGGTGGCGGGCCAAAAAAGAATATGAACTGGACTAAGTGGACCGCGTCAGCAATGTTGATCGCGCCACTGCCGTCAACATCACCCTCTTCGAAACACGGGGGCGGCGGGCCGCTAAAGAATATGTACTGAACCAGGAAGACCGCGTCAGCAATGTTGAGCGAACCACTTCCGTCAACATCACCGCGGATGCCGTCGATGTTGCAGCAGGAGAGGCAGGGATCAGGGAAACAGTTCGTATAGTCGCCCTTGTACGTGCCCGCTAAGTTTCCACAGCAGACCGCATCGACTAAAATACACCTGTCATCCGGCAAACAGCATGCCCCCACTGCCGGCGAAGTCCTTTGTGGCGGCAACATGCGGTGATCAATTAACGGCCCGTCCAGTAATGTCAGGACTTTACCGCCGCATATGGGAGGGCCGGGAGGGCATGGCTCCACGGTTATACCGGGGTAGAAATTGCCGCTACTGGGTGGGATAGGGGTATCAGGAGAGCCATCGCAGTCAGTATCAACTAACGGTCCGGTAGAGATATACACGGAAAACGGTGGTGGAACGTAAGTTGACCAGCGGCCGTCACGGATTAAACGCGCATCAACTCTGTAAGGGTCAATCACAACAGGGCCAGGGCCGCCCGGTGGATTCACGCGATTAAACGTCGCTTTCAACGCAACGTCATGAATGTCGGCATCAAATGAACCGCCTGAGTTGCAGTCACGGTTGATAGTCATGACGCCAAACGGGGTGGGGATGATGCTCGACAGGCAAATATCCACCTGCCAGTCTTCAGGAGGGTCGAAATCATAAGTGACCGTAATGGGACTGGTACTTACCAGCGACAGCGCAACTAATTGGATAGGAACTGGATGGGGGATGCCCGGTTCGTCAAGCACGGCCGGTTCGAGCCGCTGGATAATGACGTCAGTCGGGCCGAGGGTGTCCGGCGGTAAGGTCGCAAGCGGTGAGCCTTGCAGATATATAACCCCATCAAAGGGGTCGGAGCCGGGGCCGAAAAAGTCGGCCGGAATAGGGATAGCCGTAAATAGCGACTCGACTGTCATGCTGTCATTGGGCGTTTCAAAGAGGTCAACCCCCGGGGGAATTACAAACTCATAGGTGAGCTGGAAGCACATGTCAGTGGGCTCAGCCCATATCTCCGAAGCGTTTACCCAATCCGGGTAACCGAAATAGACGCTTCTGAACGTGCACTCGTGCAGCAGTATCACATCTTGGTGATACGCCCAGCCGGACTGTGGCGGGTAGTCGCCGATACCCTGAATGGCAATCCAATACTTCGTGTCGGCCAGGAAGTCCAACGTCGCAGGCAGATTAACCGAGTAGCTGTAGTAGCCTGCCGCTATTAACGTCTCATTGACGTCAGCATTGGGAAACACCCAGGAAACGATAAGCGCGCCGGGCTTGGTGCCGTCACCGAAGTCTGCATAGAAGGAGACTTTCCAGTTAAAGTCCCCATCATTCGGAGGGCCGTTCCAGTAGCCGCCAATCCAATGGACGTCGCTTACAGACTGATCTACATCGAACATGAAATCATCCGCGGGCTCGGATTCGAAAGGTACTGCAGCGTCTATCTGTGCCGTACCCATACCAATATACGACATACCGTTGTCCCAGACAACGGCTCGAGAATCAGGAGCGTCCTTTGGGACGAACTCCCCGGATCCCCCGGACGGGCCGGAGGTGAGACCGATGGCGTGATCCCTTTCTCCGGTCGCCAGGCTGAATGACACGACCAGAGCCGCAGCCATCAGCGCTGTCATGAACATTGATTTGTTCATACTCTTCTCCTAAAAAGTATATAGGTTAATATGATCTATTAATCACAGACGGTTTGACCTCAGTTGTGTCCGCATATCCTGCGTCTTTTTGCTCAAGGTTTGAACACCGGCAGATAGATACACTAAAGGTAAGACCTGCCTGTTAATTTTTCCGTCCAATCAATAAATATAACCACATAGACTTATATTGTCAAGTATTTTAATAGCTTGCACTATTGATATTTCATTTTAACACAGCGCCGGTGGCGGGCCACCAAAGAATATGAACTGGACTAAGTGGACCGCGTCAGCAATGTTAATCGAGCCGTCGCCGTTAACGTCAGCCTCCGGTGGGCACGGCGGTGGCGGGCCGCCAAAGAATGTGTACTGAACCAGAAAGACCGCGTCAGCAATGTTTAGCGAGCCATCGCCGTCAGCATCGCCGCGAATCCCGCTACAGCAAGCCTCATAAAGGGACTTGAAGGCGTATGCGATTCCATCGGAATCAAAAGTAACACAGGCGATGTTTGGCGCTCCATCGCCGCTGATGTCGCCGATCTGTATATGCATGACATCACCGGCGGTACTGTAGCTCCATGAGCTTTGCCCGGTGACCCCGTCCAATACGTACACGATCTGATCATCTGAGCCGGCAATGACATCCGGTACTGTATCGCCCGTCACTTCAGCTACCTCAACAACGTCTACTTCTCCCCCGGTAGGAAAGTTCCACAAGGGCGCGCCGTTAAGGCCGTTAAAAGCATAAACCGTCCGGTCGTCGGTGTTACCACCCGCCACGAGGTCCTCCGCGCCGTCGTTATTCAGATCTCCATGGGCGAGAGCGTAGTTTACCGTGGGATAGAAAGGATACACCGTCCAGAGCTCGTTATGGGTACTGCCGTCCACCACGATGAGCCTGCCGGGCGTGGCGCCCATCTTTTGCATCCCGACGGCGACGTCAAGAACGTCATCGTCATTAGCGTCCAGGACCTCCACGTGCTCGGCATACGCCGTATTGAGACTATACTCCCAGAGTATGTCGCCGCTGGCGCCATCAATGACGACCATCTTACCTGAAGATCCACCGACAGCCGCCACAATGTCCCGCGGTCCGCTAGCGTTCATCTGCGCCAGTTCAACTTCCTCTACATCTCCGGGAAAGCTGATGGTCGACCATATCTCAGCGCCGTTTAGTCCGTTTATGGCATAGACGTGGTTATCTTCACTGCCGGCGATGACATCGATATTCCCATCGTTGTTCACATCTTCCGCCTGTAGACCTTTCCGGTAGATGTCATCCGTGGGGGTGGTAAACTGCCACATGACGCCGCCGTTATTGCCATACAAACCCGTCACGATATTGTCCCAGCCGCCAACGGCTACGTCAATCTGGCCGTTATTGTCGAAATCACCCGTCGTTACCGCAAACAGGTTCTCCGTACCGATCCACTTCCACAGCTCCGTGCCGGTCTCGCCATTGATAGCTACTGCTTTGTCATCAAGGGAGGAGACAACAACAACGTCCAAGTACTCATCTCCATTGAGGTCATCGATTGCCAGGGCATTGCCATATTCACCGAATTCAAATTCCCACAGGAGGGGCGACGGCACCGTTTTCAGCGCCCACACCGACTTGCCGGGATTGGGAGGAGTGCCACTGCTCTCCGCGCCTCCTCCGGCTGCAACATCCATTATGCCGTCATCATCAAAGTCGCCGCTGCCCACGCTGGCGATGGTCCCGGCCACAGAGTAGTACCAGGTCTTCGACCCGTCAGTGGCTTCAAGCACCTGTACCCTGTCATAGGTAGCAGCTATTACATTCAGATTGTCGTCTCCGGTCACGTCTCCAAAAGCAAGATCTTTCGGATATCCGTCAAGCGTGTCCGATATCCACATGGGAGTGTTATTATCTCCATCAAAAGCGTAGACGTGGTAGGTGCCAACACTATTACCCACGACCAAATCCAGATCGGTATCAGAATCGATATCGTAGGCATGAAGAGTTATGTCACCGTTGACGTGGTGAAGATACCCGAGATTGTACTCCCATTCCAGGGCACCGGTCAATGCGTTTCGTACATAGATCGTCCCCTGGTCAGCGGAGCTAACTCCGCCAAAGACGGCTTCGAGTTGCCCGTCATCGTCGATGTCATCCACCAAAACAGTCAGGACCGCATAGGTGACCGTCGAATCCCAGATGAAGGCGCCGTCGGTTCCGTCCAGGACGCCGAAAAAATTGTCATAATTGGTCAGGTATTCATGCGCGAAAGCCACGTCATCCGTGTCGTCGCCATTAACATCACCTATGGCGACAGCATTTATCCACATCGTGGAACTCGCGATCAGCTTCTTCCATAGCTGGGCACCAGTCTCCCCATTTACGGCATACACGTAGTCGTCAAAACAGGCCACGGCTACGTCCGGATATGCGTCTCCGTTGAAGTTGCCGATGGCGACATCCTGATTGGTGACGCCGGTATAGAACGTCCAGAGTTGGCTGCCATCGGTGCCGTCGATAGCGTGGATTCTCCCGTCAGGGGTGTTGGTTGAATGATATGACGCCCCGGCAACGACATCCATAACGCCGTCGTTGTTGAGATCCCCGATGGTCATGGAACGCACACCGTCATCCAATAGATATGTCCACAGCGTGTCGCCAGTTTGGCCATCGATGGCAATCACTCTGGATGGCTCACCGTAGTAGGTCATGTCGGACTCGCCGGCAATGACATCGGGGATGTTATCACCATTAAGGTCGGCCACCTCGACGTGCTTTACATAGAGGTCCGAGTCATAGATCCAGATAGGCTCAGCGGCAAGAGTGTCGGCCAATGGGCTAAAGTTACCTCCGATTCCTTTTTCCTGTGAAAACAGGCTTACTGCCGGCAGCGCCAGGAGGCTCACTGTCAGAATAGCGACAGCGGCAGTTTTCTTTACGTACTTTTTTCTCATGATTAATCTTCTCCTTGCATTAATCCTTCCACCTTGCGAGAGTCGCCAACCCTATTGTTGTTTCCTCCGCGGCCTTGGCGATCTCAACATGTTAGTAACAAAGCGTAGTTTCTTTGAATTCATTGTAATATAGCGCCTTCCCGGTTTTTGTCAAGGCCGAAAGGCGAAGGCAGCAGAAGCCGGCTACTTGAGCGCCCTTTAGTCGGGTGGCCGGAGAGTTCGGTTGCCCGGGCGAAAGGGTCGTGGCTGGTGCCGGTGCAAGCGGCCTGGGAATTCGCTCGGTTGTCTGTGTTTTTTGGTGGTGTCAGGCGAAACGAGGCTATCCCAAAAGTGGGTGCCCAAGGTTATGTAGATATCAAGACTAGTCGTGACACAGGTTGCGATCCGCTCTGTCATTCCTGCGAAAGCAGGAATCCAGAAGAAGTAACTATAAGCGTACAAACATAATACGGATGGATAGACGGAAATGACAAGAGAAATGGATTCCCGTTTTCACGGGAATGACAAAGTCTCTCTTCCCCTCATCCGACACTTGTGAGACAGCATCACCCCGCTCAACTGGAAATACTGAAGCGGCTGTTATGCGGGGTCGTATGTCAGCATCCCAGAAATGAAACATCAGTTGACATTTGAAAGCAACATGGTATTACAAGTAGATCGGGGAAGTCATTGCATCATACGTGTTGATTTTTGGCAGGTTTCCATGTATTTTGAAAGCGACGTTATGAAAACTATAAAAACCAATGAACCGCTTTTTTGACTTCAGCCCCGGGCAATTGAGATTCCTTGCCGTTTTGACCGCTACCGCCGTGGTGATGGGGGGATACCTCTTTATCCGTTCCTATGCCCATCCGCCCGATGATTCTCCGCCCTTGCGGGTTTTCATTGGAGAAGACGAGCAAATCTTCACCGGTGTTTTTGTCCTGGACCCCAATACCGCGCCAGCGGATTCTCTGGAATTGCTGCCGGGCATCGGCCCGGTATTTGCCAACCGAATTGTGGCCTACCGCCAACAGAAGCGGTTTGAACGGGAGGTTGACGTTACCGAAGTTAAGGGAATTGGGCCGAAGATGTATGAGCGGCTGCGGCCGTACTTAAAGATTAAGCATCAATGACGTCAAACCGGACCACCATGGGGATCGATTATCGTTCCGGGCGCTATTACACGGCACGAGTTCGCCAAGATGCTTCGGAGCGCAAAGTCATCGCCCTGGTCACAGCAACTGAGTCGGAATTAAAGGAGCCTCAGGTGCTTCAAAACGAAGATGTTATATTCTCGGTTCCCGATAACGAAATAATGGTTAAGAATCTCCATTTTAGTCAGGCGGACAAATGGAATACAGATCTCCTGGCACGATTTGAACTCTCCCAATCGCTGATCGATGACGAAAACGAGTTCTGCTTCGCCACCCTTTCAACTGGCCAACCGAACCGCTGCCTGGGTCTTGTCACTCGCCGCCGGAATCTGGAGCAGTTGACAGGCTCGTTGCTTTCTTCATTAAACCCGGCCGCGTTGTCACCAAAATACGAAATGCGAGCGGTTGCCCTTGCAAAAGGCTACCTCAATTTCTGTCACCCGGAGCAAGGGGAGTTGGTTTGCCTGGCCGATTTCGGCGACAACGTCGCTTCTATTTGTTTTATGTCAGGCGGCAACATCATAGGCCTGGCTCACCTGCCGCCCCGTCAGTTTGACCTGTCAGACCCAGCCCTGACGGGTTTGAACAGTGAACCGGGACTGAAGAAAATGGCGGTCGAATTCAAGACGGTTGTCAACTTCAGGCTTCCCTCACTTTTCAAAGAGGGGGTTGCGCCGCCGCTGTCGGCTCTGATTGTCTCCGGCGACGGCAGTGACTCCCCAGTCAAATCGGCGCTGGAACAACACTTCCAGGTTCCTGTGACTGCCCCGCGAATCGACAAACGGTTTCTTCAAAAAGAACCGGCTGTTGTGGAGGGCACGCTCGAGGACTACCTTGTGGCGATGGGACTTACCGTTAATTGATCTTGCCAGCGGCCTTATTCCACCATATTTTGGAGCGGCACGTAAAGCGTGAAGTTTGCGGCCACAAGGATAGATTGTGACAATGAAACGTACGAAAAACAGAGCCATCTACCCCGGCACCTTTGACCCTATTACCAATGGGCACCTGTCGCTTATTGAGAGAGCCTGTCATTTTTTTGACGAGCTGGTGGTAGCGGTAGCAATTAATACCGACAAGGGCACCTTTTTTGAATTTGAAGAGCGGATCCGCTTGATTAAAGAGTCGATTGAAAAGGAGCCGTGCGGCAAGATGGTAAAAGTGATCGGGTTTGACGGGCTGCTGGCCAAGCTGGCGCTGGAGATGAAAGCCGATGCAATAGTGCGGGGTCTTCGGGCTGTCTCTGATTTCGAGTACGAATTCCAGATGGCGCTGATGAACCGTAAACTGGCCCGGCAGGTAGAGACAGTGTTTTTGATGCCGGCTCTGTCATGGGTCTATCTTTCCTCAACGATCGTGAAGGACGTCGCCCGACACGGCGGGGACATTTCCGGCCTCGTCCCGACTCCCGTCAAAAGAGCCTTTGAGGAGAGATTGCTACGCCAAAGCAAGTAAACAAAGTAAACAAGCTGGCCCAGGGTTCAAAATGACGCCGCTAAACTCAGTCCTAACCGAGGCTATCCGAGAATGACCGAGCAAGGCAAAAAATCCCGACCGAAAGTTCCAAACAGACAGTCTGACGACCAGATTCAGATCCCTCTGGCAGAGCTGATTAAGATTCGACGGCAAAAAGTAAACGAGCTGATCCTCAAAGGGATAAACCCTTATCCCTATCGGTATGAACAGACCTGCCTGATAAAAAATGCGCTCGATGACTTTGACCGGTTGGCAGAGAATGAAGAGGTCCTCCGCATTGCCGGACGGGTTATTTTGAAACGAAAGATGGGCAAAGTCTTCTTTGCCGATCTCCACGACAGTTCCGACCGTATCCAGATTTACGTGAAGCTTGACAACGTCGGCAAAGAACAGTTTGAATTGTTTAACATGATCGACCTGGGCGACATCATCGGCTGTGAGGGGTCACTGTTTGTCACCAAGATGGGCGAGCGAACGTTGAACGTGACTTCCTTCGAGCTCCTCTGCAAGGCGCTTCATCCCCTCCCCGACAAACATTCCGGACTGACCGACGTGGAGACCCGCTACCGCCGCCGCTACGTTGACCTGATCGTCAATCCGGAGGTGAAAGAGATATTTGTCAAGCGGACGAAAATCATCCAGTCGATTCGAGAGTTTCTCAACAACCACGACTTTCTCGAAGTGGAAACGCCGATTCTACAGCCTCTGTACGGCGGTGGTCACGCTCTACCGTTCAGGACGCACCATGACAAGCTGCACAGGCCGATGTACCTGCGCATCGCCGACGAGCTGTATCTGAAGCGACTGATTGTAGGTGGGTATGCGAAAGTCTGGGAGTTGTGCAAGGATTTCCGCAACGAAGGAATGGACCGATTGCACAACCCGGAGTTCACGATGGTCGAGTTGTACTGGGCCTATGCCGACTATCGGGACATAGCGGCGCTGCTGGAAGAGCTGCTGCGGTATGTCGTCTACCGTCTTTACGGCAGTTACAAGATCACCTACGAGGAACACGAGATTGATTTCGAGCCGCGCTTTCAATGGATAACCATGCTTGACTCTATCCTTAACGAGACCGGTGTCGACTTTTCCGAGATGTCTTTTGAGGAAGCTAAAGCCGCGGCAATAGAACTGGGTGTTGAAGGGGAAGAGAAATTCATCAACTGGGGGAAAGTTGTCGAAGCCGTATGGGAGGCGAAGGTGGAACCGACCCTGATACAGCCGACGTTCGTGGCCGACTTCCCGCTTGAAATCTCTCCCCTGGCGAAAAAGCATCGGGAAAACGACCGTCTTACGGAAAGGTTCGAGTTGTTTATCGCCTCCCAGGAGATGGGCAATGCCTTCAGCGAACTGAACGATCCGGTGGACCAGCTTCAACGGTTCCGGCAGCAGGGTAAAGCGCTGAAGGCGGGGGACGAGGAAGCCCAGCCGCTGGACGATGACTTCATCACCGCCCTGATGTACGGCATGCCGCCGACAGCCGGCTTAGGCATTGGCATTGACCGCCTGGTCATGCTGTTGACCAATCAGCATTCCATCCGTGATGTCATCTTTTACCCTCAGATGAAGGAGTTAGGAGACGGCTCGGTACCGGTCTCTAACATTCTGAATCAGATTCTTGAGGATGAAAATAAAAAGTAGCAATCCCCGCGATTCTTTGTGCGCGGCACATGTCCACATGTGCCGCGTCACCCGGCAGATGTGGACATCTGCCGGGCACAGGGTTTTTCAACAAGCCCGAAAGCGGGAATCCATTTCTGCTTTTGTTCTCTCCTGGCAGAAAGTAGGGCAGGATCCCTGCGATCCTGCCATTTACGAGCTGATGAATAGGCAGGTGCACAGGGCACCTGCCCTACAACTGGATGATGAGGTTATATGCTTTTTGGAGCGCATCAATCGATAGACTACTGTAGGGCAGGATCCCTGCGATCCTGCCATTAACCCGTAATTGCACAGAGTAGAATTGGCAGGAGCACGGGGCTCCTGCCCTACAAGAGTTGCCTCCAAAGATAGAGTTGCCCTTGCATGGTCTGTCCTCTGTCACTATCATTACGGCATGTCCAAACTCCTTCGTTATTATTCTGCGGGAAATGCTTACTTTGTGACCGCCGTAACATATCGGAGAGAAGCCATCCTGCTGGAACATGTAGATTTATTCTGGCGTGCGTTGCAAAGTGTCAGACGAAATGCCAATTTCGAGCCTATTGCCTGGGTTGTGTTGCCTGATCACTTCCACATGATTATCAATCCCGGTGGGGAGAATCTATCGTCGCTTATGCAACGAATCAAGATGTCTTTCGCAACCAACTACCGCAAACGACGTGGAATATACCGAGGCCACGTGTGGCAGAACCGATTCTGGGATCATATTGTTCGGAATGAAAATGATATGAATAGGCACATCGATTACATCCATTACAATCCGGTCAAGCACGGTTTCGTTGTGAGCCCCTTTGATTGGGAACAATCGTCAATTCGTGATTATCACAGGCGGGACTTGTATGAGCTGGATTGGGGACAGGCGGAGTCACTTGTATTTGAGGGGGATTTTGGAGAGTAAGGTAAGGGTTAAGTAGGGCAGGATCCCCTGCGATCCTGCCATCCGAGGCGGTAGATAACGAGGTCGTATGTTCTTTGGAGCACATCAATCGATAGCGGGCGGGGTTCATAAGTCAATCGAGCGGGGGAAGCAGGCCACCTGCGACACGATTCAGATATTCAACAAGTCCAACAACCAGTGGCGTGCGGCCAGGCTCCAATCGGACGACGTTGATAAGTTTTTCGAGTTGATTAAAGAAACCGGGGTCACGGTGGCCACTTCGCACACCAGTTATCTGATCAATATCGCCTCGCCCGATGAGCCGCTGAACCGCAAATCGTACAGATCACTTAAAGAAGAGATGGAGCGCTGCGAAACGTTGAAAATCGCCAACCTGGTGATGCACCCCGGCTCGCACGTCGGCTCCGGCGAAGAGACGGGAATGAACAAGATTGCCGAAAACATAAACCGCCTCTTTGATGAATTGTCCAACAACCACGTTACTCTTTTGTTTGAGACAACCGCCGGTCAGGGAACCAACCTCGGCTACACTTTCGAGCAGATCGCATACATGATTGACCGGGTGGAAAACAAGGATAAGATCGGCGTCTGCCTGGATACCTGCCACATCTTTGCAGCCGGATACGATCTTGTTGACCCCAGGGGCTACAAGAAAACGATGCAATCGTTGGATGAGATCGTTGGACTTGACCGCTTGAGAATAATCCATATCAACGACAGTATGAAGGCGCTTGGCTCCAGGCGTGATCGCCACCAGCATATCGGCCAGGGATTTATCGGTCTGGATGGTTTTCGAAATATCGTCAATGACAGACGCCTGAAAAAGATCCCCATGATACTCGAAACCCCCAAAGGCGAGGACCTCGCCGAGGACATTGAGAATCTGAAAGTGCTGCGCAGTCTGGTAAAGAAGAAATAGGGGTTCCTCGTGTACGGCGGTCATTCCTGTCCACCATATAACACTCTAAACGGCGTGACATGGCATTCGCCTGAGGCGAACGCCGGGCACAACTACGCCATCGCTACCTGCGCCCTCTCCTCAGCCACGGCGGGATTCTGATAATCAGCCGACAGGAGCTCCGGCTCACCGACAGGAAGGGTCGGTTGCACCAGGTCGGAGGGCACAAAGTGTGACTCCAAATCGGCCAGGGCGTTGTCAACACGATTGAAGAAGCCTTCTACTGTCTCCAGAAGATGGTCGCGGGCGAAGTCAACCAGCGCGCCCGACAGGCCAAGTTCCTCGGCAGCCATGTCAAAGAACTGGTTGACCTTTTCGATTATTTGCTCTTCGGCCCCGTCGAGATAGGCGTCGACGGCATCAAAGAAAGCCCCTATAATTTCCGGTGTCGCCTTTTCGGCGGTGTTTCCAGCCGAGGTGAGATAGTCACCCAACGACTCCGGCATCTGCTCAGCCACATCCTGTGTCTGAACGTTAAAACGCTCCAAGAAGGCAAAGCTCAAGCGGGTGTCCATCGTAAAGCGATAAGCAAACTTGTTGACCGTCCGTCTGTAGCCATCCTGCTCGGTCACCTTCAGGGACTTCATTATGTCGGTTGCTTCGTGGTGGAATGCCCGCACGGCAAACTGGCGGCTCTGAATGGCAATTTGTTGTACCTGACGGGACTTCATCAACGATCGCCCCTTCACATGAATCGGAGGAGGAGCTTCGCCCTCAACCCCCGGCATGTTGGTTTCGACAACCTGTTTGCCCTTGAAGTTCATAGCTGCGGCAAGCCCAAAATTGGCCGCAGTAAACTTCTCGAGCGCCTCAAGGTCACCGTCGGAAAGCTGTTGCACGGTCTGGGTAATGGCGTGCAGATCGAAGCGCAGATCCAGCCGGTAGTCAAGCCGCGCGCTGCGCCGGAAGAAGTAGGTGCCATCCGGTTGAACCTCCGCTTTCGGTTCGTAATCGACCGGATTGGGCGCTTGATCTTGCAACTGTGCTTCAGGCTCTGGTGGTTTCGGCTGTTCGGTCGGGACATTTCCGTTCGGGATGATATACTGAGCTTGCAGCGAAGGCTCCCAACGGTCGGCATTCGCTTGCGGAATGAGCCGGGGATGCCATTTGGCGCTATCGTACGTGGTGTTCTGATCACTCCCCGGAAGGACATTGGCCAGGTCAAGGTAGTGGTTACGAAGGTTTCTTGCGGCTATGGCGAAAAGATCGAGGATTCCCATTTCTTACCCCACTGTTTATGATAACTGATGCTCTATTTTTGTATCGGCATAAGCGCTGGCAGCCGTAGCTTTTCTGACCTCTTTTTTTACGACTGGCGGTTCGTCAACCCCGGCCACTGCCCATGACAATCACCGTGGAGAACGTAGCTTGCGCCGCCTGGATAAAATAGCATGAATCTGAATTAAGAAAGTAAAGGCAAAACAGCTATGACCCCTGTTTACCCTGACAGCCAGCAAGAGTTGTCAAAAGTGCAGGACTTTTGACCTACTTGACTATTTCTTTGCCGGTGCAGCTTTGGCCGCTTTCTTTGCCTTCTTACCCTTTTTGCCCTTCTTGTCTTCTACAACGGGCCGGGGGGTCAACAGCTCCACGATCGATATCGGAGCGCCGTCGCCGCGGCGGACGCCCAGCTTGACGATGCGCGTGAATCCGGAGTCGCGCTCGGTAAAATGCGGAACGATTTCCGTAAACAGCTTTTTGAAGACTGGTTTTTGACGAATCGTCCTGGCCACTTGCCGCTTGGCCGTCAAGGTGTCTTTCTTGGCCGTAGAGATGATGCGATCGACCAGTGGCTTGAGCGCCTTGGCCTTGGCATCCGTCGTCTTGATAACACGGTGAGTGAAAAGCGACATAGCCATATTGGCCAGCATCGCTTCCCGGTGTGACTTGGTACGCCCCAGTTTCTTTCCTTTATCCCGATGTCCCATCTCTTACCCGCAACAACTTAACTCGTTTGTGGTTCAAGGTACTTGGAGATATCCATTCCCAGCGACAGATTCAACTCCTCCAGGATGGAATTGATTTCGTTAAGTGATTTCCGTCCGAAGTTTCGATATTTGAGCATCTCCGCCTCGGTCTTGGTCACCAGCTCCTGAAGGGTCTGAATGTTGGCGGCCCGCAGGCAGTTGGATGAACGCACCGACAGCTCAAGCTCCTCGACACGCGTTTTCAACAGATTGCGGATACGGATCGTTTCTTCATCCTCTTCGGGTTCCTCTTCAACGAGGACTCCTTCGTCCATGTGGATAAACAGTTGCAGGTGATCCTTGACCAGCTTGGCGGCATAGTTCAAAGCATCTTCTGGAGTGATGGAACCGTCGGTGGTGATCTCAAAAATCAAGCGGTCGTAGTCCGTCCTCTGTCCCACCCGGGTGTTCTCCACGTGGTAGGAAACCTTAGTGACCGGTGAAAACAACGAGTCGACAAAGATCGTTTCCGCTGGAACATCGGGCCGTTTATTTAGCTCGGCCAGACTGTAACCGCGGCCGGAATCAATATCCAGTTCGAGTTCAAAGTCGACGTCATCCGTCAGCTCGCATATATGCAAATCGGGATTCAAAACTTCCACGTCCGGGTCGCCTTCAAGCATCCCGGCAGTCAGTTTACCCTTGCCGTTGGCCTTCAGTGTCAGCGTACGCATGTCATCGGCATGCATCCGGAAACGGATACTTTTAACGTTCAAGACCATCTCCGTAACGTCCTCGTATACCCCCTTGATTGTAGAGAACTCATGCAGACAACCGGCGATGCGCATCGACACCACGGCCGCTCCCTGAATCGACGAAAGCAAAACTCGGCGCAGGCAATTCCCCAAAGTCGTGCCGTACCCTCGCTCCAGGGGCTCGACAACAAAACGCGAATAGTTTTCAGTCGCCGAGGATTGATCGTTGACGATTTCCTTCGGCATGGTCAGTGTCTTCCATTTCATGTGTCGCAAAACCTCCCAATGGGATAAGTGCTTACTTGGAATACAACTCCACAATCAATTGTTCTTTGACGGGCAAAGGAATATCCGTCCGCATGGGAACTTCCAGAAGCTCCCCTTCCAGAGCCGCCTTGTTCAACCTGAGCCAAGGATACTCATCCCCACGGCCCACCTCTTTCAATGCTGAATGAATCAGATCCAGGTTTTTGGACTTTTCCTTCACTTTGATGATCTGGTTCGGTTTTACCTGAAAGGAGGGGATATTCACGATCCGGTCGTTTACGGTGATATGACGATGCCGCACCAACTGCCGGGCCGATTTGCGCGAGGGGGCGAACCCCAGCCGGTAGACGAGATTGTCAAGACGCGTCTCCAGGAGCTGCAGCAGAATCTCACCCGTAATTCCTATCTTTTTGTCGGCCTTCTTGAAGTAGTTACGGAATTGCCTTTCCAGAAGCCCATAGGTACGTTTCACCTTTTGCTTTTCGCGCAACTGCACGCCATATGGCGATATTTTCCTGCGCAGGCTCTGGCCATGCTGACCCGGAGCGTACTGCCGCCTCTCGACGGCACACTTATCACTCATACAGCGCGCGCCCTTCAAAAACAGCTTTTCTCCCTCACGACGGCACAGTTTGCAGTTTGCGTCACGATATCGAGCCATCAACTCTCCTCAAAATCGAACAATAGTATTATGCACCTCATAAGCGATTAGACGCGACGGCGTTTGGGCGGCCGACAGCCGTTATGCGGTATCGGCGTCACGTCTTTAATAACCGCGATTTCCAGACCGGCCGCAGAGAGCGAGCGGATCGCCGCCTCCCGCCCGGACCCGGGACCTTTCACCCAGATCTCAACTTTACGAAGTCCCATACCCATTGCCTCTTTAGCGGCGGCGGAAGCTGCCAACTGAGCGGCAAAGGGAGTCGACTTCTTTGAACCCTTGAACCCGACTTTACCGGCCGAGCCCCAGGAGATGGTCTTTCCCGACGGGTCGGTAATTGTAACGATCGTATTGTTGAACGTCGCTTTGACGTGAGCAATTCCGTTCGCTTCGACCTTGCCGGTTTTCTTTTTGGCACGTCCTTTTTTCTTTGGGTCTGCCACAGTATCACCTCATTTGACTCAAACCGTTCTACTTCTTACCCGGAGGCCTTTTCTTCAGACCGCCGATCGCCCGCCGCGGCCCCTTGCGGGTTCGGGCATTGGTTTTGGTTCGCTGACCGCGCACCGGAAGGCCGCGTCGGTGGCGCAGGCCGCGATAAGACCCGATGTCAACCAGGCGCTTGATGTTCATCGAAATCTCACCCCGCAGGCTCCCCTCAATGTTATAATCGCTTTCAATCGCCTGTCGAAGTTTCGTGACATCTTCGTCGGTGAGGGCATGAACCCGTGTATTCGGATTGACACCGGTTTTCTTCAGTATCTGCGCGGACGAGGTGGGACCAATCCCATAAATGTAGCGCAACCCGATTTCGATCCGCTTGTCCTTCGGCAGGTCAACTCCAGCTATTCGTGCCAATTCTGTCTCCTTAGCTGTTGATTACAAGTCTCTCTTCGCGTTACCCCTGGCGCTGTTTGTGGCTGGGGTTCCTGGAACAGATGACGCGAAGGACACCTTTACGTTTAATAATTTTGCAATACTCACAACGCTTTTTAATCGCGGATTTAACCTTCATAACAACACCATCCCATCACCAAACCGTCATCCCTTGTAGCGGTATGTGATACGGCCCCGAGTCAAATCGTACGGCGAGAGCTCCAGGGTCACCCTGTCGCCGGGAAGAATCTTGATGAAATGCATCCTCATCTTACCCGAGATGTGGGCCAACACGGTGTGCCCGTTATCGAGCTCCACTTTGAACATCGCGTTCGGGAGCGTTTCGATAACCTTCCCTTCAACCTGTACTGTTTCTTCCTTGGCCATACGCTTTCTTTACTCTACCGTCAAAATCTCCGTTTTATCATTACCGATGGCCACCATATGCTCAAAATGCGCCGACGGCTGACCGTCGGCCGTTACCACCGTCCAGCCGTCGGGGAGCGTCTTCACCCGGTGAGTGCCCATGTTAATCATCGGTTCAATCGCCAGAACCATGCCGGCTTCCAACACCGGGCCACCGTCTTCAGAACCGAAATTGGGCACCTGCGGTTCTTCGTGCATAGTTCGACCGATGCCATGGCCAACCAGCTCACGGACTACACCGTAGCCCTCGCTCTCAGCCACTCTCTGCACCGCCGCGGATATGGCGCCTAATTTATTGCCTTTTTTCGCCTTGTCAATAGCTGCCCCAAGGGATTTCTGCGTGATCTCCATCAGATGAGCCTTAGGCTGCGAGATTTCGCCTATCGCATAGGTGTAGGCCGAGTCGCCGTAGTAGCCGTCCACAATGGAGCCGATGTCGACAGAGACAATCTCGCCTTCTCTCATCACTCGTTTGCCGGGAATTCCGTGGACAACTTCGTCGTCAATTGAGATACAGGCTGCCGCCGGAAAGCCCTGGTAACCCTTAAACGCCGGAACCGCGCCCCGGGAACGAATAAACTCCTCGACCAGTCTATCAAGCTCAGCGGTAGTCATTCCCGGCTTTATGTTTTCGCCAACCATTTGCAGAGTTTGCGCCACTACCTCACCAGCGCGGCGCATTATCTCAATTTCCTTTTCCGTCTTCAACAATATCACTACGCGACTGTAACCTAACTAACTTCCCTTAGCAAAGCCTGAAACACCTCTTCAGGGGAACCTTCAGCCTTTATCTCGGTAAGGACAGACTCCTCGCGGTAGAAATTTTCAATCGGTTGCGTCTGCTTCTTGTATACCTCCAGACGGTTTCGCACCACCGCCTCCTCGTCGTCGGGACGTCGCTGCAGCTCGGCGCCGTCGTGGTCACACACCCCTTCCCGCCGGGGCACGTTGGTCGGATAGTTGTACGTGGCCTGACACTTTGGGCAAAACCACCGGCCCGAGAGCCGCTTGACCACCTCGTCATCGGCAACCTGAAACAGAATCGCGGCCTCAAGCGAAACGCCGTTTTTGTCAAACATCTCCTTGAGACTCTTTGCTTGAGGAACTGTCCGGGGAAAACCGTCGAGAATAAACCCGTCATTCAACTCACCACTGGCAACCTTGGATTCGATGAGGTCGATCAGGAGATGGTCGGGCACCAGCTCCCCATTCTTCATGTACCTTTCCGCCTCCTTACCCAACCGGGTGCCTTCCTTTACGGCGTTACGAAGGATATCACCGGTTGACAGTTGAGCGATATTAAGCTTTTGGGCCAGTTTGACCGCCTGGGTACCCTTTCCGGAACCGGGAGGTCCCAGGAAAACCAGATTCTTCTTCACATCGATCTCCCTCGAATCCTGCCTTTTTTCATAAACCCGTCATAGTGCCGCATCAGCAAATGCGATTCGATCTGCTGAAGGGTATCAAGCGCCACCCCAACCACAATGAGCAGGCCGGTACCGCCAAAGAAGAAATTCACGTTGAACCGCCCGATAAGTACCCATGGGAGGATAGCAATCATGGCAAAGAAAATGGCGCCCGGCAAAGTTATGCGGGTGAGAATCCTTTCTATGTATTGAGAGGTATTTTTGCCCGGTCTGATTCCCGGGATGTAGCCGCCGTTTTTACGCATGTTGTCGGCTATTTCCATCGGGTTGAAGACAATAGCGGTATAGAAGTAAGCGAAGAATACGATAATCATTCCATAGATCATCGAATACCACAGCCCCCCGGGAGCCAACCAGACGGCGACCAGGTTCTGCACCCAGTCGGTATTGGGGAACAGTTGCGCCGCGGTCGAGGGCAAAAACATTATTGACTGGGCAAAGATGATGGGAATAACGCCAGCGGTGTTCACCGACAACGGCAGGTGGGTGGTGGCGCCGCCGAAGACCTTTCTGCCGATCACCTTGCGCGGGTACTGAACGGGAACCCGCCGTTGAGCTCGGGTAACGAGAATCACGGCCGCAATCACCAGAATCATCATGGCTATCATGGCGACCTCGACAACGAAGCCGCGACTGCCGTGCCAGACCAGCAGCGTTTCCTGTATCACCGCTTCCGGGAAGCGGGCAATGATACCAATAAATATGATGAGCGAGATGCCGTTGCCTATTCCGCGCCCAGTGATCTGCTCGCCCAGCCACATGATGAATATTGTACCACACGTAAAGGTGAGGATGGTAAGAGGTATGAAGCCCGCCGTATCCATGTGCACAGCCGATATACCGGCAGAGCTTTTCACGGTGGTGAGGTAACCGGCGGTACCCCAGGCCTGCAGGGCGGCAATAAGGACCGTCAGGTAGCGGGTATACTGGGTAATCTTGCGCCGACCTTCCTCCCCCTCGCGTTGCAGCCGCTGCAAATACGGCACGACCGCTCCCAAAAGCTGAAACATAATGGAGGCGGAGATGTAGGGCATGATTCCCAGGGCAAAGATGGCCGCCTTGGCAAAGGCTCCGCCAACGAAAAGATCGAACATCCCAAAAAGAGTGTTGGATGCAAGTGCCGAGGCCAGAACGGTGCCGTCAATTCCCGGGGTGGGAATATGTCCGCCGATGCGGTACACCACCAAAATGCCAAGGGTAAAGAGTATCCGTTTCCTTAGTTCCTCAACCTTGAAAACCGAGCGAAAAGTCTCTATCACGAAACCACCTCAGCTTTTCCTCCGGCCGCCTCAATCTTTTCGAGAGCTGTTTTGGAGAAGGCGGCGGCTTTAACTGTGTACGCCTTCTGAAGCTCTCCATTTCCAAGAATCTTTATCGGAACGTCCAGTTTCTTGATGAGACCGACCGCTTTCAAAGTTTCACCCGTAACCTCACCGGGTTCGCATCGGGTAAGGTCGGAGACGTTGACGATCTGCCATTCCTTCTTGAAGATGTTCGTAAACCCGTGCTTGGGCAGACGGCGATGCAACGGCATCTGACCTCCCTCGCGGACGGCTTTGCGCTTGAAGCCGCTGCGCTGGCCGGCGCCCTTGTGGCCCCGTCCGCAAGTCTTTCCGAGACCACTGCCGGTCCCGCGGCCAAGGCGCCGGCGGGCTTTTTTTGACCCTTTTGGAGGTCGTAACGTATGAAGCTCCATTCCTGCCTCTACCATGCTTTAATCTACCTCCTGGACGGTTACCAGATGGCTGACGGCGCGGATCATACCGCGAATCTGGGGCGTATCGTTGTGAACCACCGTGCGGTGCAGTTTCCCCAGCCCGAGCGCTCGGATCGTTCGCTTCTGCGGTTCCTGTCTATGGATGGTGCTTCTTACCTGAGTAATCTTTAACCGAGCCATCTCACCGTCTCCTTGCTTGAGCAAAATCACTCTTCCTCGCGGGCCAGGAATTCCTGCTGACGCGTGCGCAAACGTTGCAAACCATTCATTGTGGCCTTGACCACGTTAAATGGGTTACGGCTGCCCAGCACCTTGGCCAGAATGTCCTGAATACCGGCCGACTCAAGGACGGACCGGACAGCGCCGCCGGCGATAACGCCGGTACCGGGAGAAGCAGGACGCATAACCACCGTTGTGGCGCCGAACTGACCGTCGATGCGGTGGGGAATCGTCCCCTTGATCAGGCTGATCTGGGTCATAGAACGCCGGGCCGCCTCCGTACCTTTACGAATCGCTTCGGCCACCTCGGAGGCCTTGCCGTGACCAATACCAACGCTGCCGTTTTTGTTTCCCACCGCCACCAGCGCCGTGAAGCTGAAGCGCCGTCCGCCCTTCACCACCTTGGCGACACGGTTGACGTTAATTACCTTCTCCTCGTATTCGAGGCTTTCCAAGTCAAATCTTGCCAAATTCTACCTCACCTATACCGAACACATTACGTCTTAGAATTCAAGTCCCCCTTTGCGGGCGCCGTCGGCTACAGCCTTGATGCGCCCGTGATACCGGTGCTTGTTCCTGTCAAAGACAACGCGGTTAACGCCACTGGACTTGGCTATCTGCGCAATAATCTCTCCGACCTTGAGGGCGACTTCCGTTTTTGTCATGCCCTTTTTGAGCTCGGATTTGACATTCTGCGAGTTTGAAGCGGCCGCCGTCAGGGTGACCATTTTTTCATCATCAACAATTTGAGCGAAGATGTTTTTCAACGACTTGGCCACCGTCAATCGGGGACACTCCGCAGTACCGAAAACACTCCCACGCACACGCCTCCGACGCCGCCGGGCTCTTTTGTTTTTCTCTATATTCTTATCAGCCATTTTTTATACCAACATCTTACGAGCCGGCTGTCTTCCCGGCTTTCGTACGAACATACTCACCAACATAGCGGATACCTTTGCCCTTGTAAGGTTCAGGCTTGCGGAAAGAACGGATCTTGGCGGCCACCAGGCCGACCAGCTCTTTGTCTATTCCCGTCACCTCTACTTTATTTTCCTTAGGCATCACTGACAGGGCAACCTCATCCGGCGGAGAGAAGATAATCGGGTGTGAGTAACCAAGGTGGAGTACGAGGTTTTTCGCCCGCATCTCGGCGCGATACCCCACTCCGATAATCTCAAGCTGCCGGATATATCCCTCCATAACGCCCACCACCATATTATGAATGAGCGCTCTGGTCAGGCCATGCAGAGCTCGATGCTTCTTTAGATCGGACGACCGCGCTACGACGACCGTGTTGTCATGGACCGCCGCTGTAATGTCGGGATGTATGACCCGTGTCAGCGAGCCTTTAGGCCCCGTCACCGTCAGGTTGCAGCCGTTTATTTCGACCTTGACCTTATTCGGAATCGGAATCGGTTTTTTTCCCACTCGAGACATCGTCCGGCCCTTTCTTTACCAGCACTGCAGCAGCGCTTCACCACCAACGCCTTTTTTGGCGGCCTCAAAATTGGTCATAACCCCGCTGGAGGTGGAAATTACCATCATCCCACGGGTGTTGAACGTCGACCGACGTACGTGATCCGCATCGAGATACCTGCGCAGACCGGGGCGTGAAATCCTGCGAATACCCCTTAACACCGGAATGTCTTCCCGATTGTAACGGATATAAACGCGCAGAATTCCCTGCTTCTTGTCGGGAAGCTCGATAATGTCATTGAGATAGCGTTGTTCCTTGAGGATGTGGACGATTTCACGCTTCAACCGAGAAGCAGGAATGTCCACTGCATTTTTCTTTGCTTTCGAGGCATTGCGAATCCTCGTCAGCAGATCAGCTACCGGGTCGGTCATACTCATAAACTCATACTCCACTTACCTTGCATCCTGTTGGCTACCAACTGGCTTTCACAACGCCGGGAATCTCGCCTGCCAGCGCCAGTTCTCTAAAGCATATACGGCACAGCCCGAAGCGGCGCATATAAGCCCGCGGGCGGCCACAACGACGACAGCGGCTGTAGCCTCGGACCTTAAACTTCGGTTTCCGCGCTTGCTTCAATATAAGACACTTCTTTGCCATTGGCCTCCTATTTGCGGAAAGGCATCCCCAACTCGGTCAGAAGCCGACGCCCTTCTTCATCGGTTCTGGCCGTCGTGGTAATAGAGATATTCATCCCGCGTACCTTGTCGATTTTGTCATAATCTATTTCGGGAAAAATAAGCTGCTCCCGCAGCCCAAGGTTAAAATTCCCCCGACCGTCAAACGACTTTGGGTTTATTCCCCGGAAGTCGCGGACGCGGGGAATGGATATATTGACCAAACGATCAAAGAACTCGTACATAACATCACGACGGAGCGTCACGGCGCACCCAATAGGGGCTCCTTCGCGGAGCTTGAAGTTGGAAATACTCTTTTTGGCGCGCGTGACAAACGGCTTGCGACCGGTGATTCTGGTCAGATCACTAACCGCCGCCTCAAGGGCCTTGGCGTTCTGTGTGGCTTCGCCGACACCGATATTCACCGTGATCTTGCTAAGCCTCGGTACTTCCATGACGGAGGTGTACCCGCCTTCCTTCATCAGCTTGGGCTGAACCTCGTTGTGGTATTTCTCCTTAAGCCTGATCATTATCGCTTGCCCTACACTTGTTCCCCGGTTTTTCGGCAAATCCGTACTTTTTTGATCCTGCCCCCACCTTCGTCAATCCTGCGCGTGGTTACCCTGGTTGGACCTCCCAGGGTTGACGAGTACAACGCCACGTTGCTGACTTGGAGGGGCCCCTCAATGCTCAAAATTCCACCCTTAGGGTTCTTTCGTGTCGGGCGTTGGTGCCGTTTTTTCATATTGATTCCCTCAACGACCACGGTTTGTTTCCGAGGGTTGACGTGCAGCACCCGGCCGGTCTTCCCTTTGTACGAGCCAGAGCGAATATAAACCGTGTCACCTTTCTTAATCAGCATACCTGCCAACTCCTGCTCATAACACCTCAGGGGCAAGGGAAATGATCTTCATAAACTGTTTCTCCCGTAATTCGCGCGCCACCGGGCCGAAAATACGGGTTCCCCGAGGTTCCCGCTGGTCATTGATGATTACGGCGGCGTTATCGGAAAAGCGGATGCTGGAGCCGTCCCGGCGCCGCAACTGCGACGTTGTCCTCACGACAACCGCCTTACAGACCTCGGATTTCTTGACCGTTCCTCCCGGAATGGCTTCCTTAACGGTCACCACTATAATGTCGCCGACGCTGGCGTACTTCTTACGTCCGCCCAAGATACGGAAGCACATGGCCTTCTTGGCTCCGGAGTTGTCGGCTACCGATAAGACCGTATATTCCTGAATCATCTGACCATCACCTTTGCACAACCCAAAGTTGGCTGCAGCTTTTCCAGTTACTTTGCCTTTTCCACGATCTCCACCAACCGCCAGCGCTTCCTTGCCGACAGGGGTCGGGTTTCCATAACGCGTACGACATCGCCCACCCCGGCTTCGTTTTTCTCGTCATGCGCATACAATTTCGAGGAGGTGCGGAAAGTCTTGAGGTATACCGGGTGGCTCATAGTACGGTCGACGCGCACGACGATGCTCTTGTCCATCTTATCCGATATAACCGTGCCGAGACGCACCTTTCGTTTATTTCGCTTTGTTGCCTCCGCCATCAGCTATTCCTCTATTTGGCCTTATCTTCCCGCTTCGCTCCAGATTGAGACAGTATGGAAATCCTGGTATCGGCGAGTTTACGAATCCCGATTTTATCTTCATTCAGGATCGTCATTATCTTGGCGATTTCTCTGCGAATCTGCCTTAGACGCAGAGGATTATCAAGCGACTTGAGAGATTTGCGCATCCGCAGGTTAAACTGCTCCTCGAGCAGTTCGGTTCGCTTCTGCACCAGTTCCTCTCGTGTCATCTCTCGTAACGTCTGGACCTTCAGCACGGCTTAGACTCCTTCGGTGTCGGAACGCGTTACAAACTTTGCTTTCATCGGCAGCTTGTTGGCCGCCAGGCGCAGCGCTTCACGGGCCAGCGTTCCTGATACCCCTTCTATTTCAAAAAGGATGCGACCGGGCTTGACAACGGCTACCCAGTGATCCGGGGCGCCTTTCCCCTTGCCCATGCGGGTTTCGGCCGGTTTTTTAGTCACCGGCTTGTCGGGAAACACGCGGATCCATATCTTACCGCCGCGCTTGATGTATCTCGTCATGGCAATACGAGCCGCCTCAATTTGCCTGTTCGTCAGCCAGCATGGTTCCAGCGCCTTAAGACCGAACTCACCGAAGTTAATAGCCGAACCGCCCTTAGCTTTGCCGGTCATGCGTCCTCGCTGGGCTTTGCGAAACTTTGTCTTCTTAGGCGTCAACATAAGCTACTTCTCCATCCTCACGGCGCCTTCCTATCGAGCATCCTTCGGCGCCTTTGAGGAACCGGCTTTGGATTTACTGTCGGCCGAGCCGTCGGCTGGTTTATCGGACGCTTCGCGTCGCCGGGGCAACTCAGGGCGTCGGCCTTTCGGTGGAGGACCGGAGCGACGACCGGCCCGGCGGATGCGGCCGCGGGGACGTTTATGGGGCTTCTCGCCTTCCTTCTTGAGCTTTTTGGAACGGGCCTCGGCAGCTTCGGCAGCCTCGTCACGCCTTTCTTCCTCCTCCTTGGCAAACCGCCCGACTTCAAGAATCTCCCCTCGGCAAACCCACACTTTCACGCCGATACATCCGTACGTGGTATGAGCGGTTGAGGTAGCGTAATCGATATCAGCCCGCAGCGTATGCAAAGGTACGCGACCGTCCCGATATTTCTCCGTACGCGCGATCTCGGTGCCGGCGAGACGACCGGCACACTGCACCTTGATTCCGACCGCGCCCATTTTCATCGTCGCCGCCAGCGCTTTCTTCATGGCTCGACGGAAAGAGACGCGACCCTCCAACTGGCGGGCAATGGAGTCGGCCACAAGTTTGGCCGACAACTCCGGCTTTCTGACCTCAACTATGTTCAGCATAATATCTTTTCGGGTTAGAAGCTGCAGTTCCTCGCGGAGCTTATCAACCTCGGCCCCCCTGCGACCAATCACAATACCGGGACGAGCGGTATGAATATCGACCGTCATCTTTTTGGCGTCACGCGATATAAGCACACTGGCAATACCAGCGTTGTCAAGGCGCCTGGAGATGTAGCGTTTGACCAGCAGGTCTTCATAGAGCAAGTTGGAGAAGTTCTTGCCTGAAGCGTACCATCTGCTGTTCCAGGTTTTAATAATCCCGAGGCGAAACCCCACTGGATTTGTCTTCTGTCCCAAACTTATCTCCTTAATCCATCAAAGCACAAAACGTTCACTACTCCTCCTCTGCTCTTGCCGCAGCCTTTTTCGTAGTCTTCTCGGCCGCCGTTCTTTTGCTTTTCGCCTTCTTTTCGTCGGTGTCAGGCGATGACGGCGATCGTTTCTTCTTCCGCTTCATCACACCCGCTCTGCCGGCGGGAACGACATCGGTTTCCCCTTCAAGCATAACGGTCAGGTGACAGTGGCGCTTGCGGTAGCGGAAGGCACGGCCCATGGATTGGAAACGAATCCGCTTGGCTGTCGGGGCGGCATCCACCGTGATCTTCTTGATGTGGAGACTCTCGGGCCTCAAATGATCAGTTCCTTCCAGCGATAGGGCATTTGCGGCCGCCGACTTGACTGTCTTAGCAATGTGGTGTGCGGCAATCCTCGGCGTAAAATTCAAAATATTGAGAGCTTTTTCAACCGGCAAACCTTTCACGAGGCCCGCCACCAACCGCATCTTTCGCGGAGGAATGCTTACATACCTAAGTCGAGCGGTTGCCTTCACCAGCATACGATCACCTTAGCCTTTCACCGAGGAGGCTCGTTCAGCCAGCTTGCCGCCATGCCCTCGGAAGGTGCGGGTGGGGGCAAATTCACCCAGTTTATGACCGACCATGTTTTCCGTTATGTAGATCGGAATGAACTTATTCCCGTTATGGACCGCCAGCGTGTGGCCGACAAACTCAGGGGTAATCGTTGAGCGGCGCGACCAGGTCTTGATAACCTTCTTCTCACCGCTTTCGGTGAGGGCGTCTATCTTTTTCTGCAGCTTGGTGTCCACATACGGACCTTTTTTCAGCGATCGAGGCATCTAACTCTCTCCGTTGTTAAATCTTGGCTCTCCGGTCCTGGATCAGGTGGTCGGTCGATTTACGTTTACGTCTTGTCTTGTACCCTTTGGTCGGCTTCCCCCAGGGCGTGCAGGGGTGCCGGCCGCCGGAACTTCTCCCCTCGCCGCCGCCCATCGGATGATCAACCGGATTCATTACCACCCCTCGCACGGAGGGCCGCCGCCCCCGCCAGCGGGAAGCTCCCGCCTTCCCCCAGATGATATTCTTGTGATCAATGTTGGACACCTGACCGATAGTGGCGTAGCAGTTAAGGGGTACGGTCCTAGTCTCCCCGGAGGGCAACTTCAAAATCGCCTTATTTCCTTCTTTAGCCATCAACTGAACAAACGACCCCGCCGAACGCGCCATCTGACCACCCCGCCCCGGTCGCAATTCAATGTTGTGGCAGATCGTACCCAGTAACATTTTACCCAGCGGTATGGCATTGCCAATACGATTGTCCACATCCTCGCCGGACATCAGCACGTCGTTGACATTCAGATCAGCCGGGGCAAGTATATACCGCTTTTCCCCATCTACATAGTGGAGCAGGGCAATGCGGGCGGAACGATTGGGGTCGTACTCAATAGAGGCCACACGGGCCGGAATATTACGTTTGTTGCGCTTGAAATCGATTTTCCGGTAGTGGCGCTTATGACCGCCGCCGCGACAAAAGGCCGTGGTGCGGCCTTTGTTGTTGCGCCCGCCGGTTTTGCGATTCGGCTCCAGCAGAGACTTCTCCGGCACCGTTGAAGTAATCTCATCAAAAGTCGGAACCGTTCTGAACCTCAGCGACGGCGTGACGGGACGAAATTTCTTAATAGCCATCGTCGACCACCAATCCAAGCAACCTAAACATTGTCAAAAACCGAAATAGTTTCATCCTTCTTCAACCTGACGATAGCTTTTTTCCAGGTGGCCGTTTTTCCTTCATTGCGCCCCATGCGACGGACCTTGCCGGGGACAATCAGCGTTCGCACCGAATCGACCTTCACCTTGAAGGCGCTCTCAACTGCCTTTTTGATGGTGAACTTGTTCGCCCGCTTGTCCACCTTGAAAACATATTCGTTGTTCTTCTCCCGCAGCCTGGTGGAGCGCTCGGTAGAAATATGCAACTTTATGATCTGGTAGGGATTAACGCTCATCCAAACACATCCTGCACTTTTTCCAGACCGGCTTTGGTGAAAACGAGCCAGTCGGCATTGATGATATCGTAGCCGTTTGCCAGTGCAGCGCGGGAGTATTTTACCTTCTGAAGGTTGCGGCAGGAAAGAACGAGGTTGTCATTTTTACTCTCATCTAATAGAAGGCACTTTTTATCGACCAGATCAAGCCTGGACAGGAGACCCACCATCTCCTTAGTCTTGATCTCGGCCAACTCAATGTGGTCAAGCACCTTAATGCGCTCGGTTCGCGCCTTGTCGGAAAAGAGAGACAAAAGAGCCAGCCGCTTCATCCGTTTGGGCATCTTGGAACCGTACTTTCTCGGCTTGGGACCAAAGACCGTTCCGCCCCCACGCCACAACGGAGAACGAATGGTTCCGGCCCGGGCGCGCCCGGTCCCCTTCTGACGCCAGGGCTTTCTGCCGCCGCCGTGAACCTCACGCCGGGTTTTCGTCGACGCGTTTCCTGTTCGCTGTCGGGCTAGGTAGTTCACCACATACTGGTGTACGACTGCCTCGTTGGGCTCAACTTCAAAAACTTCAGGCTTCAAAGCCACCGACCCGACTTCCTGACCATCCTGATTGTAGACTCTGACGTTCATTATCAGCACCCGCCTAAGCGCGATTCGTCGTACGCACCTTAACCAGCGAACCTTTGTTGCCAGGTACGGCTCCTTTGACGAGCATCAAGTTTTCCTTCTCGACTATCTGCACAATTTCCAAATTGACAACGGTGACCTTCTCTCTCCCCATGCGGCCCGCCATCCGCATGCCCTTGAAAACACGCGAGGGATAAGATGACTGCCCGATGGATCCGGGGGCGCGCCAGCGATCCGACTGGCCGTGCGTTTTATTCGCTCCTGAGAAATGGTGTCGTTTCATGGTGCCGGCAAACCCCAGCCCCCGTGAAATACCGGTCACATCGACTCGTTCGCCGACCTTAAAGACGTCCACCGAGAGCACGGCGCCGACATCCAACTCGGACTGATCGTAGCGAACTTCCCTCAGATACTGCGTCGGTTCAACTTTTACCTTGGCGAACTGACCCGCCATCGGCTTGTTAAGGCGGCTCTTGCGGCGCTTACCAAAGCCGACCTGATAGGCGTTGTAACCGTGTTTTTCTTGGATTTTCTTAGCAACGACGGGACAGGGGCCGGCCTCAATGACCGTTACCGGGATCGCATCCCCGGTCTCGCTGAAAATGCGGGTCATGCCAAGCTTTTTGCCCAGTATTTCTTTCATGCCAATATACCTTATCAGGTCTTGATTTCCACATCCACGCCGGCGGGCAGAACGAGCTTCATCAGCGCATCCACGGTTTGCGGCGTCGAATCATAGATTTCGATCAGGCGTTTATGGATCCTGGTTTCAAACTGCTCGCGCGACTTTTTGTCGACGTGCGGGGAGCGGAGAACAGTGTAAACCGTTCGCTTGGTCGGCAGCGGCACCGGGCCGACAATTCGTGCTCCGGTACGGATCACCGTTCGAGCAATCTCCTTGGTCGACTTATCCAAAGCAAAGTGGTCGTATGCTTTTAGTCGAATGCGAATCTTTTGCACGTTCATGATAAACCGGAACCTCTCCTACTCTAAAATCTCGGCGATGACGCCGGCGCCGACCGTGCGACCACCCTCGCGAATCGCAAAACGCAGCTCCTTCTCCATCGCTATCGGCGTGATTAACTCCACATTTATCGTCACGTTGTCACCCGGCATCACCATCTCTATCCCCTCCGGCAACTGCGCTATTCCCGTCACGTCCGTCGTCCGAAAATAAAACTGCGGACGATAACCGGTGAAAAACGGCGTGTGGCGGCCACCCTCCTCCTTCGTCAAAACGTATACCTCCGCCATGAACTTCCGATGCGGCATCACCGACCCCGGCTTGGCCACCACCATCCCCCGCTCCAACTCATCCTTGTCAACGCCGCGAAGCAGCAAACCAACGTTATCCCCCGCCTGGGCCTGATCCAATAGCTTGCGAAACATCTCCACCCCCGTCACCACCGTCTTGCGCGTCTCGCCAAAACCAATGATCTCCACCTCGTCGCCCTGCTTGATGATCCCCCGCTCCACGCGACCGGTGCCAACCGTCCCACGGCCCATGATACTGAAGACGTCTTCCACCGGCATCAAAAACGGCTTGTCCATCTCACGCTTCGGCTCCGGGATGTAGTTATCCAACGCCTCCAACAACTCATGGACCGACTTAAACGCCGGATCATCCAAACCCTTCGACTCGTCCGCCCCCGCCGTCATCGCCTCCAACGCCGATCCCCGAATCACCGGAATATCATCACCGGGAAACTGATACTGACTCAACAAGTCCCGTACCTCTAACTCCACTAAATCCAAAAGCTCGGGATCATCGACCATGTCCACCTTGTTCAAATACACCACAATGTAGGGCACCCCCACCTGACGCGCCAACAAGATGTGCTCCCGCGTCTGCGGCATCGGACCATCAGCCGCCGAGACCACCAGGATCGCCCCGTCCATCTGAGCCGCACCCGTGATCATGTTCTTCACATAGTCCGCGTGGCCCGGACAATCCACGTGGGCGTAATGACGCTTGTCACTCTCATACTCCACGTGCGCCGTGGCGATCGTGATCCCCCGCTCCCGCTCCTCCGGCGCATTGTCAATCGAATCAAAATCCCGCACCTGCGTCCCCGTCTTGCGCGACAACACCATCGTCATCGCCGCCGTCAACGTCGTCTTCCCATGATCGACGTGACCTATCGTGCCCACGTTCACGTGCGGCTTCGTCCGCTTAAACTTCTCCTTCGCCATAACCGAGCAACTCCTCTACTATATTTTTACATTATCCAACATTTTCTTTGACACGTCACTCGGCACCGGCTGGTACTTGGCAAACTGCATTGTAAAGACCGCTCGTCCCTGGGAAATGTTTCGCAGCGCATTGGCATAACCGAACATTTCCGACAGCGGCACGCTCACGGCCACAATTGTGGCTTCATCGCGCGGGACCATTCCGTTTATCTTTCCACGCCGAGAATTCAAATCGCCGACCACCGCTCCCATATAGGCCCCCGGAACCACAACCTCGATATCCATAATAGGCTCCAGAAGTATAGGCTCAGCCTTCCGGGTACCGTCTTTAAAAGCCAGCGACGCAGCCATGCGGAAAGCCATTTCGCTGGAGTCAACCTCATGATAACTGCCATCGTACAGCTCGCAGTGGATCCCGGTCATAGGGTAACCAGCCAAAACACCGTTGTCCATGGCTTCCCTGACTCCCCGCTCTATGTTAGGTACGAACTCCCGCGGGACACTGCCGCCAACAAGCTTGTTTTCAAAGCGAAAAACAGCCCCGTCTTCGGTAGGGCGCAGACGCAACTTCACATGCCCGTATTGTCCCTTACCGCCCGTTTGCCGAATAAACTTTCCCTCACACTCCACTTCGACGGTGATAGCCTCTTTGTAGGCAACCATGGGACGCCCGATAGAAGCACCAACGCCAAACTCCCGCATGAGACGGTCAACCAGGGTCTCAAGGTGCAGTTCCCCCATGCCATGGATGATGGTTTGAGCCGTTTCTTCGTCGTGTTTCACCCGGAAGGTCGGATCTTCTTCCGATAGCTTGGTCAGAGCCTCACTCAACTTATCCTGATCGGCCTGAGTTTTGGGCTCAATAGCTACCGCCACAACTGGCTCAGGAAACGACATGCGCTCCAGCACGATCGGGTGCTTCAGATCACACAGGGTATCGCCGGTAGTAGTGCTGCGAAGCCCGATGGCAGCTACGATATCGCCGGCATAAGCTACCTTGATATCAGCTCGCTTGTTGGAGTGCATCCGCAGTAAACGGGCGATTCGTTCTTTCTTGCCGGTATTTGTATTTAGCAGATAAGAGCCGGCAGACACGGAGCCAGAGTACACGCGTATGTATGTGAGCCGTCCTACATACGGGTCGGTGATAATCTTGAAGGCCAGTGCCGCGGTGGGTTCATCTACGTTTGGTTGCCGCACGACAATTTTATCAAGACGATCAGGGACATGACCGTTGACAGGCGGCTTGTCAAGCGGTGACGGCAAAAAGTCAACCACCGCGTCGAGCAGCTTTTGAACTCCCTTGTTCTTGAACGAAGAGCCGCACAACACCGGCACCATGTGCAATTCGACCGTTGCTTTTCGTACGGCATCCAAAACCCTGTAGGGATCCAGCGGTTGATCGTGCAGGAACTGCTCCAGTAGATGATCGTCATAGTCAGCAACCGCCTCGAGCAACTTTTCGCGGTACTCGTTGGCGACGGTCAGCATATCTTCGGGGACATCAAGGTCATCGTAGATGGTTCCCTGGGAATCCTCATGAAACACCCGGAATTCCATTGTCATGAGGTCGATAATACCGCTGAACAGTTCCCCCTCGCCGGCGGGTATCGTAATAGCCACGCACCTAGAGGCGAAGCGGTCGTTCATCATCTTCAGCGCCTGGGCAAAATCGGCTCCGGTGCGGTCCATCTTATTAATATAAGCAATCCGGGGCACGCCATACTTGTCAGCCTGTCGCCAGACCGTCTCCGATTGCGGTTCCACTCCGCCCACGGCGCAGAACAGGGCAATGGCCCCGTCAAGAACGCGCAGCGACCGTTCTACCTCAACGGTAAAGTCCACATGGCCGGGAGTATCGATGATATTGATGGTGTGGTCACGCCAGTAACAGGTGGTAGCTGCCGAGGTAATGGTGATTCCGCGCTCTTTCTCCAGCTCCATCCAGTCCATGGTCGCGGCACCGTCGTCGACCTCCCCCATCCGATGCGTCTTGCCCGTATAAAAGAGTATACGCTCGGTGGTGGTTGTCTTGCCGGCGTCGATATGCGCCATAATACCGATGTTGCGCACTTTCTGTAACTCGAACTCTCCAGACATAAAAAATACCCGCCTGAGCCACACAAGCTTGTCTACGCGTAACCATCGCACGGGCGGCTACCCGCCCCGGTACCTCCATCAGCGGAGGACAGTAAACAACGCGATCACTTTCGGTGACCACTTCGCACCTGCCACTTGCACCTTACGAGTTTATCTTACTCTACTGTCGATCAACGCTACCACGGGTAGCCTTCCCCCACCGGGAAGACAATGCTACCACTTGAAATGCGCGAAAGCCTTGTTGGCCTCCGCCATCTTGTGTGTATCCTCCTTCTTTTTAATAGAAGCACCTTCGTTATTCGAGGCGGCCAGCAATTCTGCCGCCAGCTTTTCAGCCATAGACTTGCCGCTCCGGGCTCCGGCATGAGTATTGATCCATCTGATAGCCAGCGCCGTGCGGCGATTCGGCCGAACTTCGACGGGCACCTGATAGGTGGCGCCGCCAACTCTTCGCGACTTCACTTCCAAGACCGGCTTGACATTGTTTACCGCCTTGTGGAACATTTCCAGCCCGTCCTGGCCGGACTTTTTCTCCAGCATCTCAAGGGCGGAATACAGGCACCCTTCGGCCGTGGAACGCTTACCGCTTCTGAGCATACAGGAAACAAACTGGGTAACCAGCTTGTCCCCAAATTTGTAGTCGAGTTTAACCGCGCGCTTGACGGCTCTTGTTCGCCTGGGCATTACTCAGTACTCTCACTTACTCTTTGGGCTTTTTGGTCCCATATTTTGACCGACTTCGTCTACGGTCGCCAACGCCGGAGGTATCCATCGTCCCCCGAATGATATGATAGCGGACGCCGGGGAGGTCCTTGACGCGGCCGCCGCGGATCAGGACAATCGAGTGCTCCTGGAGATTGTGACCCTCCCCCGGAATGTACGCTGTCACCTCAATCTGGTTCGTCAGGCGCACTCGCGCTACCTTCCGCAAAGCCGAGTTGGGTTTCTTGGGGGTCGACGTATAAACGCGGGTGCACACTCCACGCTTCTGCGGGCAGCGGCCTAACGCCGGGGTCTTCGTCTTTTCAATGACCCGCTTTCTTCCCTTACGAATCAACTGGCTTATGGTCGGCAAACTTTCTCCTGTATTCCAAACTCATTTTTTTGCACAGACTTGCTAAATAAGGTCTCTTTCCATTTGTGTCAAGCCTTTTCATCAAAAATTTCTACCATTGTCGCCTCTTTCGATGCCCTTGCCGTCTCCTTAGCTTCAGCTTCCTCCTCTTCCTTTTCCCTGTCCACTTCTATAGCCTTGTAGCGGTCTATACCGGTCCCGGCCGGGATTAGATGACCGATAATTACATTCTCTTTTAACCCCAGCAGGTAATCGATCTTTCCGGCGACGGCGGCCTCCGTGAGCACCTTCGTCGTTTCCTGGAAAGAAGCAGCGGAAATAAAGCTGTCGGTGGACAGCGAAGCTCTGGTGATCCCCAACAGAAGCGGTCTCGACGTTGCCGCCTCGCCGCCTTCGGCAACGACACGGGCGTTTTCTTCGGCGAATTTGATCTTGTCGACCTTTTCGCTTTCGAGTAAGTTCGTATCGCCGATGTGCTCAATCTGTACCTTCTGCATCATTTGTCGGACGATAGTTTCGATATGCTTATCGTTTATTTTCACGCCCTGAAGCCGGTAAACTTCCTGGATTTCGTTGACGAGGTAGGCCTGGGCTTCGTAAACACCCAGAATGTCAAGGATGTCGTGAGGATCTTTCGCTCCTTCACACAGCCGGTCGCCAGCCAGCACGCGGTCGCCAGCGTGAACCATCAGATGCTTGCCGTGCGGTACGAGGTACTCCCTTTCCTCGTCGTGTTCACCTTTGACAATGATCTGCTGTTGACCGCGGACAATTTTTCCGAACTCGACAGTCCCATCGATTTCGGAAATAACCGCCGGATCGCGAGGCCGACGGGCCTCAAACAACTCGGCCACACGGGGCAGTCCACCGGTAATATCGCGCGATTTGGCTATCACACGAGGCATTTTCACCAGAACGTCACCGGCCTTCACCGCCTGGCCGTCAGCAACCTGTAACTGGGCATCGGTAGGGATACGATAACTGCCGACGGTTTTGCCCCGGCGGTCCTCAATCTCTACGGTGGGAAACAGGCTCTTATCTTTGGTGTCGATAATGATCGACTGAATTAAACCAGTTTGCTCGTCGTGCGCCTCACGGAAAGAGACATCCTTAATAATGTCCCTATATCTGGCCTTCCCGTCCTTCTCGCACAATATCGTTCCAGTGTAAGGATCCCACTCGAAGATTATATCCCCCCGGTTGACCTTCTGGCCGTCTTTCACCAACAGGTGAGCGCCATAGGGAACTTTTAACCTGGCGCGGACACGCCCTTTGTCATCGACAATGTGGGCTTCACCGATTCCCTCGCGGCTGGTCACCATCAGAGTGCCGTCCTCGCGATCGATGGCCTCGATATTCTCAAGGGTGATTGTTCCGCTATACTTGGACTCAACCTGGGACTGTTCGGCGATGCGGGCTGCCGTACCGCCGATGTGGAACGTACGCAACGTTAGCTGGGTCCCCGGCTCCCCGATTGATTGGGCCGCAATGACGCCGACGGCCTCGCCGATGTTCACCATTTTCATCGTAGCCAGATCTCGACCGTAGCAGTTGGCGCAAACACCATACTTTGACTCGCATGTAAGCACGGAACGGATCCGTACGCTGTCGATACCGGCCTCTTCAATACGTCCGGCTTCGCCCTCGCGGATTTCCTGACCGCTGGCCACGATCAGGTCGTCGCTAATCGGGTCATAGACGTCATCCAGAGCCACTCGACCGAGAATACGATCGCGAAGGGATTCAATTACCTCCTCGCCTTCTTTGATGGCCGAGACCTCCAGACCCATGATTGTCCCGCAGTCCTCAACTCGAATAATGACATCCTGTGCCACGTCCACCAGGCGACGGGTGAGATAGCCGGCATCGGCGGTCTTTAAAGCCGTGTCGGCCAAGCCCTTACGGGCGCCGTGAGTGGAGATGAAGTACTCCTGCACCGACAATCCCTCACAGAAATTAGCGGTGATGGGGGTTTCGATAATTTCGCCCACCCCGCCAGTAATCTTTTTCTGGGGTTTGGCCATCAAACCACGCATCCCGGCCAGCTGACGAATCTGTTCTTTGGACCCACGGGCGCCGGAGTCCGCCATCATATAAACCGGATTAAAACCCTGCTGTTCAGCGGCCAGATTTTCAAACATGACGCCTGAGATTTCATTCGTCGTGCGTGTCCACGTATCGATCACCTGGTTGTACCGCTCTCCGTTGGTAATTACGCCGCGCTCGTAGCGCCTTTTGATCTTGGCTACCTCCGCCATGGCGTTACTGATAAGTTTATCTTTTTGGGGAGGGACAACCAGATCATCGATGGATACCGTTATCCCGGCTTTGGTCGCGTATTCAAAACCGTAGTATTTCAGCCGGTCCACAAGCTCAACCGTTTCGTTCTGGCCAAGAAGCCAGAATGTCTGTCCAACCAACTCTTCCAGTTTACCTCTTGTAGCTACGTCATTGAAAAAGCCCATACCCTTGGGGAGAATATCATTAAAGATCAATCTTCCGACGCTTGTCTGAACGAGCTTATTGTCAATCCTCACCTTGATGGCGGCATGCAGCCCAACATACCCGGCATCGTAAGCAAAAATGGCCTCATCCGACGAGTGGAAATTCATGTTTTCGCCAGGTTCACCGGAGCGCAACTTGGTCAGGTAGTAGCATCCGAGAACAATATCCTGGGAGGGTACGGCAACCGGCCGTCCCGAGGACGGCAAGAGGATATTGTTGGTCGACAGCATCAACACTTTCGCTTCAAGCTGAGCCTCGAAGGAGAGCGGAATATGGACCGCCATCTGGTCGCCGTCGAAGTCGGCATTAAAGGCGGCGCACGCCAGTGGATGCAGCTTGATGGCCTTGCCCTCCACCAGCACCGGGTAAAAGGCCTGAATGCCCAGACGGTGGAGGGTCGGGGCTCGATTGAGCATGACCGGGTGGTCCTCGATAATTTCTTCCAAAATGTCCCATACCTCGGGGCGCTCCCGTTCAACCAGTTTCTTGGCCGATTTCACCGTTTGGACGTACCCCTTTTCCTCCAGCTTCATAATAATGAAGGGCTTGAACAGCTCCATGGCCATGTTTTTCGGCAGACCGCACTGGTGAAGCTTCAGCTCCGGCCCGACGACAATAACCGAGCGGCCGGAATAATCAACGCGTTTACCAAGGAGGTTCTGACGGAAACGGCCCTGCTTTCCCTTCAACAGGTCGGAGAGTGACTTGAGCGGGCGTTTGGAGTCACCGCGAACGGAATGGGTTCGACGGCCGTTATCAAGCAGGGCGTCGACCGCCTCCTGAAGCATCCGCTTCTCATTGCGAAGAATGACCTCGGGGGCCTGGATGTCTATCAGCTTCTTCAGACGGTTGTTGCGGTTGATCACCCGCCGGTAAAGATCGTTCAGGTCGGAGGTTGCAAAGCGGCCGCCCTCCAGGGGCACCAGGGGCCGAAGGTCGGGCGGAATAACAGGGACGACGCTCATAATCATCCATTCCGGTCGGTTTTGCGACTGCCGGAAGGACTCAACTATCCGAAGGCGTTTGAGAACGTCCTTTTTGCGCTGGACCGACGTTTCCACTTTTGCCTGAGCGCGCAACGTAACCGCCACTTCATCAATGTCTATTCGCTTGAGCAGCTCGCGGACCGCCCCGGCTCCCATGCGGGCATCGAAGGTCTTGCCGGATTCTTCCAGCTCGACGAACTCTTCCTCCGTCAAAACGTCGCCCACCTCGTAGGAGGAGTTGCCGGGATCGATCATCAGGTACGTTTCATAGTACAGAATTTTCTCCAGTGCACGGATGGTCAGGTCCAGCAAATGTCCGATACGAGAGGGCAGGGATTTAAAGTACCAGATATGTGAAACCGGGACAGCAAGCTCGATATGCCCCATACGCTCACGGCGAACTTTTGACTGCGTAACCTCTACCCCGCAGCGGTCACAAACGATGCCCCGAAAACGAATGCGTTTATACTTGCCGCAGTTGCACTCCCAGTCTTTTACCGGACCAAAAATCCTTTCGCAAAACAGGCCTTCCCGCTCCGGCTTAAAAGAGCGGTAGTTGATTGTCTCCGGCTTGGTCACTTCACCGTAGGACCACGAAAGGATCTCCTCAGGTGAAGCGATTTGGACCTGGATCGCGACAAACTCAGGGGCTTTCGTCTGACGCTCTACGCTTTGACCCATCGCACCAACCATAGCTTGCTCCTTTATCTCGACCGTCTGTGGTTTTGAACCAACAGCTCTGTTTTTTTACCCATCAAAGTTACTTCTCAAGCAGCTTGATATCGAGGCCCAGGGCCTGCAGTTCCTTTATCAAGACATTAAAGGCTTCCGGGTAGCCCGGTTCAGGAGGATTTTCACCTTTGACAATGGCCTCGTAAACCTTACTGCGGCCGGCCACGTCATCGGACTTGACCGTCAACATCTCCTGCAGCGTATAGGCGGCTCCGTACGCCTCCAGCGCCCAGACCTCCATTTCTCCGAAACGCTGGCCGCCAAACTGGGCCTTTCCGCCCAGCGGCTGCTGAGTCACCAGGGAGTAGGGGCCAATGGAGCGGGCGTGAATCTTGTCATCAACCAGGTGGGACAGTTTGAGCATATAGATGTAACCGACCGTCACCGGATTGTCAAACGGCTCGCCGGTGAGCCCGTCATAGAGGGTTATCTTCCCGTTCTCGGGCAGTTCAGCCTCTTTGAGTTTTTCCTTGATGTCAGCCACCTTGGCGCCCTCAAAGACCGGCGCGGCGATGTGCTCACCAAGCTTCTTGGCGGCCCACCCGAGATGCGTCTCCAGAATCTGCCCGACATTCATACGCGAGGGTACCCCGAGCGGATTGAGGATGATATCCACCGGCGTGCCATCGGCCAGGTAAGGCATATCTTCTACCGGTACAATCTTGGAGACCACCCCCTTATTACCGTGCCGACCAGCCATCTTGTCGCCGACAGAGATCTTCCGGCGGATGGCAATTGTTACCTTAACCAACTGCTTGACACCGGGGGGAAGCTCGGCACCGCGGATAATCTTATCTACTTCGATTTCCATTTCCTGCTTCTTGAGACTGAGCAACTCGGTCGCCTCGGCGATAACACTGTCGACATGTTTGTTTGTGGCGGCCTCCGTGCAAAAGCCTTCAGGCGCCACGGTGGCGTCAACGTCGAAATCGGTAAAGAAATCGGCGTTGTACTTATGACCGGCGCGAATGACAACCGAATTATCAAGAACCGAACGTATCGTCTGCGAGGTCTTGCCGTCCAGCAGCTCCCCAAGCCGCCGGCTGCGCAGGGCGGTGATGTCGTTAATTTTGTTATGATAAGACCTTTTGACCTCGGCAATCTGTACCTTCTCCTGTTTCTTGGCTTCCTCGGTACGCTCCTTGCGCGAAAAGACCTGGTTTTTGATTACGACTCCTTTCATTCCCGGAGGAGCCTTCAAGCTGGCATCGCGGACATCACCGGCCTTCTCGCCAAAAATGGCGCGCAGCAGCCGTTCCTCAGGCGACAGCTCCGTCTCACCTTTGGGGGTAATCTTGCCGACTAAAATATCTCCCGCTTCGACTTCGGCCCCCACCCGGACAATGCCGTTTTCATCGAGGTTCAGTAAAGCTTCTTCAGAGACGTTGGGAATCTCACGGGTGATTTCCTCGGAGCCGCGCTTGGTGTCCCGAACCTGCAGTTCAAACTCCTCGATGTGAATCGACGTAAATATGTCATCCTGCACCAGGTGTTCGGAGAGAATAATAGCATCCTCGAAATTATATCCACGCCAAGGCATAAAAGCCACCAGGGCATTGTAGCCCAGCGAGAGTTCACCCCGGTCGACGGCGGGGCCGTCAGCGATAATATCACCGGCTTTGACCTGGTCACCCACAGCCACCACCGGCCTAAAGCTAATGCAAGTGTCCTGATTGGAGCGGCGGTACTTCGTGAGGTGGTACTCATCATCTTCAATATAGCTCAACTTGCCGAGTTTAGGCTTGGCCTCCGGTTTTACGACGACCTTCTCGCTGTCGGTGTAGACCACCCGGCCGGAGTTCCGGGCACAAACAACGGCTCCGGCGTCATGGGCGACTTTGCCCTCCATGCCGGTCCCAATCAGGGGCGCCTCGGTTTTCAAAAGAGGCACCGCCTGACGCTGCATGTTTGACCCCATCAGGGCGCGGTTGGCATCGTCATGCTCCAGAAAAGGAATCAGCGACGCCGCCACCGACACAATCTGTCGCGGCGAAACATCCATGTACTCGACCTCTGTAGCCTTGACATGAGGATACTCAGAGCGCCTGCGAGCGACGATGTATTCGTTGACAAACTTGCCGTTTTTGCCCACCGGCTCGTTACACTGAGCAATGAAATGGCGATCTTCCTGGTCCGCCGAGAGGTATGAGATTTTATCGGTCACTTTTCCATTGACCACTTTCCGGTACGGAGTTTCCAGAAAACCATACTTGTTTATCCGGGCAAACGTTGCCAGGGAGGTGATCAGCCCGATGTTGGGCCCTTCCGGTGTCTCGATGGGACACATCCGGCCGTAGTGGGTGTGGTGGACGTCGCGCACCTCAAATCCGGCCCGCTCCCTGGTCAACCCTCCCGGACCAAGAGCCGAGAGCCGACGTTTGTGCGTCAGCTCGGAGAGGGGATTGGTCTGATCCATGAACTGAGAAAGCTGCGAGGAGCCGAAAAACGTCTCCACCACCGTCGAAACGGTCCTGGCGTTTACCAGCAGCTGCGGGGTAACGTTTTGCTGGTCTTTCAGCGAAAGCCGCTCACGTATCGTCCGCGCCACACGTGAAAGGCCCACCGAGAAGAGATTGGACATCAGTTCCCCCACGGTGCGAGCGCGGCGATTGCCGAGATGGTCGATATCGTCGGTGTATCCCTTTTCATTGCACAGCCCGACCAGGTAACGTATGATGGCAATAAAATCCTTGGTGTCCAGGGTGGTCTTGTCCAGGGGAATATCCAGACCCATCCGCTGGTCGATCATATAACGGCCCACCTCGCCAAGATCGTACCGTTTGCTGTCGAAAAAGAACTTTTGAAGAAGGGCTGCGGCCATCTCAATTGTTGGCGGCTCGCCCGGGCGAAGCATCGAATATATCTTTACGAGCGCTTCCTCTCGTGACTTGGTGGCATCTTTCTTGAAGGTATTGAGTATGACCCAGACTTCACGAACGTTCTTTTCCTTTTCGATAATCCTGACCGTCTTGTAGCCGAGCTCTTTGAGCTTCTCCATCACCGTCTCGGTCAACGGTTCCCCCACCGCAAACACGACTTCGCCTGTCTCGGCGTCAATAATCGTCTCCCCTACAAACGCTTCGTCGTGCTTTTCCGCTTTTTTCCCCTTCACGCTCAGTTTACTCACAGAGTAAAACAAGTCCACTATTTCTTCATCCGAGGAATACCCCAGCGCCCTGATCAGCATGGACACCGGCATCTTGCGGCGGGAGTCGATGTAGACATACATGATGTCATTGATGTCCATGCCGAACTCCACCCAGCTTCCGCGATAGGGAATGATACGCGCCGAGTAAAGCTTTTTGCCGTTGGGATGAAACGTCTCGTCAAAGAAGACGCCCGGGCTTCGGTGAAGCTGGTTCACGATAACCCGCTCCGATCCATGGATGATGAAGGTCCCCCACTCGGTAATGAGGGGGAGTTCGCCCATGTACACGTCCTGCTCCATAATGTCCTTGACTTCTTTCTTGTCCCCCTCTCCCTGCCGCTTAATCAGACGCATAGTCACCCGCAGGGGGGAGGCATGCGACATGTTGCGAGCCCGACATTCATCGATGGTGTATCGGGGCGGGCCAAGGTGGTAGCTTACGTACTCAAGAGTGTAATTCTCGTGGATGTCGGTCACCGGGAAAATGTCCGTGAAGATCCGGTGAAGCCCCTTTAGCTCACGCTTGTCGGGCGGAACATGAGGCTGGAGAAAACTGTCATACGACCTCAACTGGACATCCAGCAAATTGGGCATTTCTGTCGCGTCGGACATCTTGCCGTAATTTAATCGTTCAACCATTTCTGACCGGGCCAAAATAGAACCCTCCTCTAAATGGATGATAACGGCAGCTCCTTACAAGCGGGGCTCTCCCGCACGGGGCTGCGCCAACTAATTATCGTTTCAAGGCTTGGCTGATCCTTGCATCTATCTCATTCTTCTCCCCATCAGCCGTCTTGGGGAGCCATTTTCTGCAGTCAATCCACCAACCTCAAAAAACATAATCAAGGGGTTTTATTGGTTGCTGTATACTACTTCCTAACCAGCCGGCAACCGAAAGGTTCCCGGCTGCTGACCACTAGCACTTATTTGATCTCTACCTGAGCGCCAACTTCCTCGAGCTTGGCCTTCGCCTTCTCCGCATCCTCTTTCGACACGCCTTCGTTTATCTTGGCCGGAGCGCTTTCGACAACATCTTTGGCCTCTTTCAGACCGAGCGATGTCAATTCGCGCACCGCCTTAATCACCTGGATTTTCTTATCCCCGATGGCGGTCAGGACCACGTCAAATTCCGTCTTTTCTTCCACTTCGGCCGCAGCCGCCGCACCCCCGGCAACACCACCCGGCATCATCGCCATTGGAGCGGCCGCCGTGACACCGAACTTGTCCTGAATCGCCTTGGAAAGATCGGCAAGATCCATCGCGTTCAGTGTAGAAATCTTGTCAACGATTTCATCAATAGCAGGGTTTGCCACTTCATATACCTCACAAGTTTATAAGATTCTATTGTTTACTTCTCATAAATCCGGCCGGCACCGAGCTTTCACAAAGGGACGGGTGTCCCACCCACGGGCGTCCGTCCAAAACCAATGAACCGGTCATCCTTCGCTTTTCTTTTTCTCCGCCAACGCTTCAATGGAACCGACCAGCTCCCGGAAAAATCCGTCCAGAACTCCTATCAGCTCACTGATGGGTGCCTCCACCGCCGCAACGACCTGCGCCAGCAGTATCTCTCTCGGCGGCAGACCCGCCAGCCGCTTAATCTCCTGGCCGCTAAAGACCTGACCGTCAACTACAAACACCTTCATGCGCGGCAGTTCTTTATCCTTGTAGGAATCGTGCAGAATCTTGGCTGCTATCGCGGCGTCCTCACTGGTGAAGGCAACAGCCGTCGGACCGGTCAGGTGTTTATCTATTATATCCCCCACGCCGGCCTGATGTGCAGCTAGCCTGAGTAGCGTATTCTTAGCCACCCGGTAAGTGACTTGATTCTCGCGTAAGTTCTTCCGCAGTCCGTTGATCTCGACCACGCTGAGACCCTGATAGTCAGTAATGAAAATGGAGCTGGCGTCGTCAAACAGTTTCTTGATCTCCGCGACGGTGTTGATCTTCTGAGGGTTTGGCATTATCTTTAAGCTCCTTTTACGACTACTTTTTCAAGGTTGCCAAAAGCTCCTGATGGTCCAGCTTGAACCCGGGGCTCATCGAAGAACAGATCGAGGCGCCGAGAATGTAGGCTCCCTTGGCGGCGGCCGGTTTGGCGCGCACAATAGCATCAACAAAGGCCAACACGTTTCCCTCTATCTTCTGCGGATCAAACGAAAGCTTACCGACGGCAGCGGCGATATTGGCCTGCTTGTCAACCCGAAACTCGATCCGCCCTCCCTTCAGTTCCTTCACTGTTTTGTCTATATCCATCGTAACCGTACCCGTTTTCGGGTTCGGCATCAGACCGCGAGGGCCAAGGATTTTGCCCAGTTTGCCGACGACGCGCATCATATCAGGGGTAGCCACGGCAACGTCAAAGTCCGTCCACCCCCCTTTGATCTTTTCCACCAGCTCCTCCGCTCCGACAAAATCGGCCCCGGCTTCTTTGGCTTCGGTCTCTTTCTCGCCCTGGGCAAAGACCGCCACCCGCACCGGTTTACCGGTACCGTTGGGAAGAGAAACCGTCCCGCGAACCATCTGGTCGGCATGCTTGGGATTGACTCCTAAACGAACCGCAACTTCCACCGATTCATCAAATTTCACGTACTGCCTTTCCTTAAGCTGTCGTACGGCGTCGGAAAGAGCGTACTTCTTGAGTCGGTCAATACCTTCTCGATACTCTTTGTATTTTCTTGAGTGCTTCATATCTCCTCATTCTCCCTGGAAGCAAAGTATCCAGCCCCAGGTGCCACCGAATGTTTTCACGTCTATTGCACTTCGATCCCCATGGAACGAGCGGTGCCCTCAATGATCCTCATGGCCGCCTCAACCGACGCGGCATTCAGGTCTTTCATTTTCGTTTCAGCGATTTCCTGCACCTGCCGTTTTGACACCACCCCGACCTTGTCTTTGTTGGGGACGCCTGACCCCTTACTGACTTTCGCCGCCATCTTCAATAGGGTCGACGCCGGCGGCGTCTTGGTGATAAAGCTGAACGACTTGTCGGCGTACACGGTGATAATAACCGGCGTCAGAATACCGTTTCCTCCCTGGGTCCGCGCATTAAACGCCTTACAGAACTCCATGATGTTTACCCCGCGCTGTCCCAGCGCCGGGCCGACGGGAGGGGACGGGTTGGCCTGTCCGGCAGGAATCTGCAGCTTGATTTCAGCGACAACTTTCTTCGCCACGTTTATCTTTACTCCAATTCAGCAGCGCCTGGCGCTACTTTTTCAATAGTTCCACCTGAAGGAAGTCCAGTTCCACGGGGGTAGGGCGGCCAAATATGGAAACCATCACCTTGACCCTACGCCGCTCCATGTTGATCTCGCTTACAGTACCCGAAAAGTCTGAAAAGGGCCCGTCATTTACTTTCACCGCATCACCCGCCTGAAAAGGGAAATCAGTGGCTTCCTCAGTGCGGCTGCGGTTGATCTGGCCGGCAATACGCTCAACTTCCTCTTCCTTCAGCGCCTTCGGTTTGCCGGCTGCCCCGACAAAATTGGTGATGCCGGGCGTTGAAACAACCAACTCCTGGGTCTCCTTGGTCAACTCCATCTGCACCAGAAGATAGCTCGGCAAGAACTTCTTGGTGCTGGTCGACCGCCGGCCCTGTTTCATTTCCGTGACTTCTTCGGTCGGCACCAGAATCTCGCCGAACTTGTCCTCCATGGCAGCGTTGGCTATGGCCGACTCGAGGTACCGCCGAGCCTTCTGCTCATGGCCGGAGTAGGTGTGAACTACATACCAGCGAAGCGCCATTTGCTGCTCAACCTCCAATTCCGCCACCAAAAATAGAACGGATCACAACGGTAAGAATACGGTCAACGATACCGATAAAGATCGCCACTACCAGCGAGACCACGACGGTCACAATGGTGGAGCCGATCAATTCATCCTTGGTCGGCCACGTCACCTTTCTCAGCTCCGCGTTCACTTCCTTAAGAAATTTTTTTACCTTTTCCAAAACAGTTCCCTTTCGGGTATCTGGCAGGCCAGGAGGGATTCGAACCCCCAACATCCGGTTTTGGAGACCGGCGCTCTACCGGTTGGAGCTACTGGCCTATCACAGCAAAACTTCTATCTGGTTTCCCTGTGCAGGGTATGTTTGTTACAAAAGCGACAGTACTTTCGGTACTCGACTCGCTCCGGATGCAGGCGTTTGCTTTTTGTGGTGTCATAGTTGCGCCGTTTGCATTCGCCGCAGGCCAGCACTATCCGATCTCTTGGCATCCTCTATCCACTCATTTGCTACAGTTTGAGTTCTCTACTCTAAAATCTCGGCGATGACGCCGGCGCCGACCGTGCGACCACCCTCGCGAATCGCAAAACGCAGCTCCTTCTCCATCGCTATCGGCGTGATTAACTCCACATTTATCGTCACGTTGTCACCCGGCATCACCATCTCTATCCCCTCCGGCAACTGCGCTATTCCCGTCACGTCCGTCGTCCGAAAATAAAACTGCGGACGATAACCGGTGAAAAACGGCGTGTGGCGGCCACCCTCCTCCTTCGTCAAAACGTATACCTCCGCCATGAACTTCCGATGCGGCATCACCGACCCCGGCTTGGCCACCACCATCCCCCGCTCCAACTCATCCTTGTCAACGCCGCGAAGCAGCAAACCAACGTTATCCCCCGCCTGGGCCTGATCCAATAGCTTGCGAAACATCTCCACCCCCGTCACCACCGTCTTGCGCGTCTCGCCAAAACCAATGATCTCCACCTCGTCGCCCTGCTTGATGATCCCCCGCTCCACGCGACCGGTGCCAACCGTCCCACGGCCCATGATACTGAAGACGTCTTCCACCGGCATCAAAAACGGCTTGTCCATCTCACGCTTCGGCTCCGGGATGTAGTTATCCAACGCCTCCAACAACTCATGGACCGACTTAAACGCCGGATCATCCAAACCCTTCGACTCGTCCGCCCCCGCCGTCATCGCCTCCAACGCCGATCCCCGAATCACCGGAATATCATCACCGGGAAACTGATACTGACTCAACAAGTCCCGTACCTCTAACTCCACTAAATCCAAAAGCTCGGGATCATCGACCATGTCCACCTTGTTCAAATACACCACGATGTACGGCACCCCCACCTGACGCGCCAACAAGATGTGCTCCCGCGTCTGCGGCATGGGACCATCCGCCGCCGAGACCACCAGGATCGCCCCGTCCATCTGAGCCGCACCCGTGATCATGTTCTTCACATAGTCCGCGTGTCCCGGACAATCAACGTGCGCATAATGACGCTTGTCACTCTCATACTCCACGTGCGCCGTGGCGATCGTGATCCCCCGCTCCCGCTCCTCCGGCGCGTTGTCAATCGAATCAAAATCCCGCACCTGCGTCCCCGTCTTGCGCGACAACACCATTGTCATCGCCGCCGTCAACGTCGTCTTCCCATGATCGACGTGACCTATCGTGCCCACGTTCACGTGCGGCTTCGTCCGCTTAAACTTCTCCTTCGCCATAACCGAGCAACTCCTCTACTACACATTCTTAAGCCCAGAACCAGGATTGAACTGGTGACCTCATCCTTACCAAGGATGTGCTCTACCAACTGAGCTATCTGGGCCGTCTATCCCACACTGGTTTTCAGCCAAAAAAAATAGGCTGGCTGGGCCTTTTGGCAAACCACAATTATACAAGCGCCATCCAGGACGTGTCAAGCCAAAACGTCACAAAATCCAAAATAATTTCAAAAAAAGATAGTCCGCTCCACCGAGACCGATACCGGCTTCTTCCTACTGTTTCGGAAAGACTGGCGGCTGTTTTAGCGATTTTGTTCGATTTTTATACATTTATTTTCGTCTTGCCCTACCGATTGCCCACCGAACCTGACAAAACGCATGTAGTCAATTGGCCGACAACGGGTTACCCCCCACCGCCAAAATCTGTTTGGTGACGTGGCTGGGCCGGAATACCTGCCTCGAAGGATTGGAGGCTACGGTTAAAGGCTAAAAAAAAGCGGGAGACGAGGTTCGAACTCGCGACCAACAGCTTGGAAGGCTGTGACTCTACCAACTGAGTTACTCCCGCTTAACTATGGTCAAACTATCAAAAACGAAGCGAAGTTGCAAGCGGTTTTCATAGTGGGGAGGGTGTATTGTCAAGACTGCATGTTACCTTAACGTAACCTGCTACATCATACCTACCGCGCTTTCGGCGCGACCCCCCAGTGGAGTTTATTTCTGAGCAGCTTATAAAAAGAATACTGTGGGAACGTGACCAGCTTCAAGCGAAAATCAGCCCGGCTGATTACTACTTTGTCGGTATCTATCAACGGCGCCGTTACCTGACCGTCGAGTGTCAACCCTGCCACACCATGTTCCGACCAGATTTTCAGCTCCAGCACGTCACTGCCGGAAAAGACCATCGGCCTGGTATTCAACGAAAACGAAGATATAGGAGCGGCGATTATAGCCTCCATTTTGGGATGCATGATCGGCCCCCCGACGGCCAGCGAATAAGCAGTCGAGCCGGTGGGCGTGGCGATCACCAGCCCATCGGCTTTGTACGTGACAATATCCTCTTTGTTGACACTGAGGTTAATATCAATCAAACGGGCGACCGGGCCGTTATCCACCACCACGTCATTGAGAGCGTAGGGACTGTCGAGCTGCCGTTTGCCCTCAATGTGCACCCTCAGCACCATCCGTTCTTCAATTTGATACTCCCCGGCAGCAATAGCATCCAGAGCCATCTCCAACTGCTTCTGGGGGAACTGGGTTAAAAAGCCGAGCGAGCCGAGGTTTATCCCCAACAACGGTGTACCCTGTTCGCCGACGGCCCGGGCTGAGGCAAGGAATGTCCCGTCGCCGCCCATCGAGACCAGAATGTCGATTTCTGAGGCAATTCTTTGCCGTGATGAGAACTCCAACCCGTCGCCAACGGTCTCTTTCAATTCTTCAGACAAAACGACGTCGTGACCGCTTTGCCGCGCCCAGTTGATAAACGTATCAATTGCCTCTCCGGCACTTTCTCGCTTCAGATTTGCAATCAGGCCAAAACGCATATCTTACTCCTCTATATTTGCAAAATAACATCTTTTCCCACCGAAAGGCAAGCGATTGGTTGCACCGATAATCCTGCCGGTCATCGGCGGGGGCAAGCCCCGCAGCTACGCGGGAAGAGTGGTGACGGTCAATATAACTGGAACACTGCGTAGCTTGATCAATCCACGCATGTACGCCATTAAGCGGGTTGCGTCTTCAGGAACGTGGGACTAAAAGTCCCTTGCGCCGTCCGGTTGGGCGCTATAACTTCAGCTAGACAATAAAACAGGCATCGCCTGTGCCTGCGCCGGAGTGGTGAAAGTGGTAGACGCAGGGGACTCAAAATCCCCCGGTAGCAATACCATGCCGGTTCGAGTCCGGCCTCCGGCACCACCAGCAAGCTGGTCTCATCAGTGATGCAATGACTTAACCCGCTTGGCCGCTACGGTAAAGCCGACTTGTATAAAGCCGACTTGTCGGTAAAGCTGACTTGTCGGTAAAGCTGACTTGTCAGTCCGGCCTCCGGCACTTGAGATAGCAATAGAACGAAATTGAACTGACCCGCCCGCATCATCGCAGCAGGAAGCATCGACCGTTGTACAGCCGGTTCTAAGCTTTTATTCCGTCGAATAAGAAAGAGATCAGGTACTCTTCGGTCCGGCTCCGGAGCAATTCCCTGTCCGCATACTGACAACTGACCAGCGCGCTGATGACCAGCGCGACCAGGTGAGAAGTCAAGGCCACGTCAAAATCTCCCCGTATCTCGCCCGTCTGCTCGCCCCGTTCAACGATCTCCGCGACGTAGTCGCGAAAATACCGCTCAAGATCGATTCCCTCAATCGCGATTGCCGAGTGGTGCATGGCGCTGGTTATAAAGTGATAGAACTTCTCCTCTGATTTGTGCAACTTCGAGTTTGCCACCAGTGCTTGATATAAATACAACAGCCGCTCGCGCGCCAGGGCCGAAGGCTCATTTGTTTTGACATCAGTCACCCATTGGGCAAGATAGTTATCGAAGATCAGTACGGCGAACTCCAGCAGGTGGCTCTTGGATGGAAAATACTGGAAGAATGACCCTTTCGAAATGCCGGCCTCCCGGCACAACTGGTCGACCGACAGGCCGTCATAACCATACTCCCCGAACAGCCTTATCGCCGTCCGGTAGATCCGCTCTTTCTTGTCCGGCGAAAGGCGGCGAAAAGTGTCGGCTACAACTCCCCTCTGCGCCAGTTCCAAGATGAGGTTTTCATCCAACAACGTTGTCACCTTCGTCTTTCGCGATTCAAGGTCGACTGTAGAGATAAATCCGACCTCAAACACACAATTCGCCCTCGACTGCGACCGTTCGGTCACTTTTGACATACCAATATTATATTTCAAGCCCTATCTGTCAATTTTAATTTGACAGGGGACTGGCTGCCATCTATACTCCGTTCCACAAAGGGAACAAACTAGTTTGGTTTGAAAGGATACAAACATGGGTAAAGTAAGAATCGCCATTATCGGCGTCGGTAACTGTGCCTCATCGCTGGTACAGGGAGTTGAGTTCTACAAAAAGGCAAAAGAAGACGACTTCGTCCCCGGCCTGATGCATGTCAATCTCGGTGGATATCACATTCGCGATATTGAGTTCTCGGCCGCCATTGATATTGACAAAAATAAAGTCGGCAAAGACCTGGCGGAAGCGATCTACACCAAGCCGAACAACACGTACGTCTTTGCCAAAGTGCCAAAAACGGGCGTGATCGTCCAGCGCGGCATGACCCATGACGGCCTGGGTTACTACCTGTCACAGATCATTGAGAAGGCGCCCGGTGACACGGTCGATATCGTCAAGCTTCTTAAGGATACGAAAACGGATGTCGTCATCAACTATTTACCGGTCGGTTCGGAAGAGGCAACCAAGTGGTATGTGGAGCAGATTCTCGAGGCCGGGTGTGGTTTTGTCAACTGCATTCCGGTGTTCATTGCTAGTGAACAGTACTGGCAGAAGCGCTTCGAGGAAAAGGGCCTGCCCATCATCGGGGATGACATCAAGTCGCAGGTGGGCGCCACCATCACGCATCGCATTCTCACCCGTCTTTTCCTGGAGCGCGGAGTGCGCTTAGAGCGGACCAGCCAGTTGAACGTCGGAGGCAACACCGACTTTTTGAACATGCTGGAACGGTCGCGCTTGGAATCGAAAAAGATTTCCAAAACATCCGCCGTTACCAGTCAACTCAACTACGAACTGGCCCCGGGGAATATTCACATCGGGCCCTCCGACTACGTTGAATGGTTGAGCGACCGCAAGTGGGCTTATGTCCGGATGGAGGGCACCACTTTCGGCAACGTGCCGCTCAACATAGAAATGAAGATGGAGGTGTGGGACAGCCCGAACTCGGCCGGAGTCGTGATTGACGCCCTCCGCTGCTGCAAGCTGGCGCTGGACAACGGCCTGTCCGGGGCGCTGATTGCGCCATCGGCCTACTTCAAGAAGTCCCCGCCGGTTCAGTATACGGACGATGAAGCCCGCCGCCTCACTGAGGAGTTCATTGCCAGGTATGGCTGGAAGCAGGTCGCGGCCAAACAGCGGAGACCGACAAAAGTGGCGGCCAAAAAACCAAAGGCTGAGAAGCCGGCAATCAAGCGGACGGCGGCCGCAAAGGCTAAAAAGAGTTCAGTAGGTAGGCACATCGTGCGCAAGAAAAAGTAGTTTTTTGCCTCCAGAGTTTTTTCTACCTTAACCGGCGATAGAAACAGTCGCCGGTTTTTTTATGTTTACCGGCAAGGATGGTTTGCGTGTTACGTAAGGTCTTGCTTCCGACCGTGTCGGAAGTGTGACCTTACGCGTTGGGGAAAATAAGTGTTGCTCTGTCACTGTCGGGTCACACTCGCCGGAGGCGAGCAAGACCCGACAGAACACAAAACGTTTTAATTGTTATTTGAACACGACTCCGTACAAGGACCCAGATGCAAAAGAAAGCCCCCAAAGGTCTCTTCATAACGTTTGAAGGCATCGACGGATGCGGAAAAACGACCCAGGCGCTGTTGACCTATCGCCACCTTCTGGCCAGGGGGCATCAAGTGAAGCTCTTCCGCGAACCCGGCTCGACCGCTGTGGCGGAGCGAATCAGGCAGATCCTTCTGGATGGCAGACTCTCGATGATCGACGTCACGGAATTGCTTCTTTATGAAGCCGCCCGCGCCGAGATTACGGCAAGAGAACTGCGGCCCGTGCTTTCCAGGGGTCACATTGTCCTGTGCGATCGCTTTTACGACAGCACCACCGCCTACCAGGGATACGGCCGCAAGCTGGACATCAGGATGGTACGTTCGCTGCACCGGGTAGCGGTAGGTAATATGGCGCCGGATATTACCTTTCTCTTTGATATTGACCTGGCTACGGCCTATTCACGCCGGGGCGAAAGCCCGGATCGTCTTGAGTCGCAGTCAAAAGCGTTTTTCAAACGCGTCCGGAACGGCTTCCTGGAGATCGCTCGAAGAGAGAGAAAGCGGGTCAAGGTTATTGACGGGGCGCAGACGGTCGAAGATGTCTTCAACGACGTCAAGAAAATCCTAACCAGAAAATTGAGACTGCATGAATCAAGCCGTGCCACTTGATCGCAAGTTCTTCCTGCTGTCAATGGTTCTTCTTGCGCTGGTGGTGCTCATTGCCGGTGGGATGGGGGTATACGTGTTGTCCGACCCGGGGATTGGACAGGCGTACACCTTTGCACGAGCGACACTCAAAATCATCGAGCGGCACGGTTACGACGTTGTAGAAAGCGATCTCATCGCCTCGGCCCGACGAGCCATCTTCGACCGGTTGGACAGGTATTCCAGCTACGTTGAGTCAGCCCAGTTTGAGCGGCTCGACGAGGAACTTACCGGCCATTACAGCGGCATCGGGATAACCGTTATCCGCCATGAGCAGGGCCTTTTGATTATGTCGGTGCGTGAAAATGGCCCGGCTGGAGAGACAGGGCTTTTAACCGGCGATGTCATCATCGCTGCCGACTCTGTCGCGTTGGCCGGCATTAGCGCTGACAGCGCTACTAGTCTTTTGAGAGGGGAAGAAGGAACGTCGGTGTTGGTGCGAGTCTTCCGACCGGTTACCAAAGATACCGTTGAGGTAAAAATCACCAGGCGGCGCATCCCGCTCTTGCATATTCCCTTCGCCGGTTGTACTCCCGATAGTCTTGTCTATATTCGCCTGCTGGACTTTGAGGCCGGAGCCTCGGAAGACGTCAAATCTGCTTTCGATTCTCTAATTAATGGAAAGGGCCACAGCCCCAGACCCCGGGGGCTTATTTTAGACCTGCGGGGGAATCCGGGAGGTCTGTTTGCCGAAGCATACGAAACCGCCGACCTCTTCCTTGAGGAAGGAGCCTTCATTGTCGGCACCGATGCCCGCTCACGGTGGAACGAAAGGGAGTTTTATGCCACTGGAACCGATTTGACCGACGGTTTGCCGCTGGCTATTATTATTGATCGCGGCTCGGCCTCGTCAGCCGAGATTGTGGCCGGTGCTCTCAAGCAAGCAGGTCGGGCGGTGCTGGTCGGCGACACTACCTTCGGCAAAGGGCTGGTGCAAGGCTTTACCCGCTTTCCCGATGGCGACGGCCTCAGGCTCACCATCGCCCGCTACTACTTCGACAACGACCTTTACCTGAACGACTTTGATTCCACCCTCAACGATACCGGGCACGGCCTGGTGCCGGACTACTATTTTTCGTCTGATGAAACGCACCCATTTGTGCGGGCGCTGGATTATTCTTTGCTGCTTCAGCAGTTTGCCAACCAGCATCAGGACGAGATTATCACTGCCGCAGAAGAGGGTGAGCTTAAGAATGACTGGCTTGAGAGATTTGCTTCGTTTGCAAAACAGAATGATTTCACTTATGCCTCCACCGTCACAAGACTGGCAGAACTGTTGGCGGATCTCGCTGAAATTGAGCAAAGCTCCAATGATACCAAACAAGCTACAAAGAGAATCTTGGATCTTGCCCGTCAGGATGATCAGAGCCAGTTCCGCATGCACACCGACTACATAAAGATGCGGTTGAAACAGATTGCCTTTGAAAGGAAATTCGGCGCCTACCGAGCCTACCGCGATGTAATTGTGCCCCAGCGCCCGGTAATACGGTTTGCGTCACGGGTACTGCTGGAGGGCAATTAGTGCCGGACATGCTTCTATACCTTCTTGGCGGCCTTTCGGCCGGTCTGCTCGGCGGCTACCTGGGGCTGGGGGGAGGGGAAATTATGGTTCCCTTTCTGACCATCGTGGCCGGCGTCGACATCAAAACAGCCGTACCGGTTTCCGTGGCGGCTATTGTGGTCAATTCAATCTCCGCCTCCAATGAATACCTGAGAAGGGGGATGGTCGATCTGGAACTTGTCGTTGTGTTAGGGCTGTTCTTAGTTATGGGCAACATTACCGGCAGCAACCTGAATCTGGTGGTCCCTGCCGACAGTATCAAGCTGCTGCTGACGATCCTGCTGGTGTATACCTCCTTTTCGCTGCTCAAGGGCAGAAAGGCTCCAAAACAGCTTGTCTTTGCCGACAACCGGACAAAGTACCTGCTTCTCTGCCTGCTGCTGGCCTTCGGCGTGGGGACGTTGGCGGCCCTGGTTGGTCTTGGCGGTGGCGTATTCTTAATACCCATTTTGTATCTCATCATTGGTTTGCCGCTTAGCACGGCAAGGGGGACGTCGTCCCTGATGATCTGCTTTGCTTCCGCGTCGGCAACAGCGGTCTACTTTTTTCATGATATGATAGACCTTTCCATAGCCAGCCCCGTCATAGTGGGAATCGCGCTGGGCGGTAAGGTAGGTGGGTTTTTCGGAACGGTTGCCAGGCCGGTCGTTATAAGAGCATTGTTTTTTGTGGCAATGCTCTACCTGGCGTACGAGCTGGCGAGCGAGCCGCTGGAGAAGCTGCTGTGAAAGAACCATTCTTTCAGATTAAATCCCTGATACGGCTGCAGAGAGTTTCATGGTATCTTATTTTCGGTTGTTTCCTGCTGGCAACCGTGCTGTATCTGCTGGAACTCCCTATCGCCGGCAGGGTTGCCTTCTGGGGATTGATTGCCTTGCTGGTGATGACGCTGATAAAGATATTCCTTCTTGCGGAGCAGTTTCGTGCCGCGCGTCTATACCGTTTCTGGCTGTTGAGCTATACTCTGCTGTTTATTCTCCTTTCAACTGTCCTGCTGAAAGTGTATTTTAGCTCATGACCGAATTGCATACAGCCGTTTTCTGTGATTTCGATGGAACCATCTCCCGCCGCGACGTGGGCTATAATCTGTTTCGCCACTTTTCGAAGGGAAAAAATGATGAATTGATTCCTAACTGGAAGGCCGGTCGCCTCTCAACCCGCGATTGCCTTCTGCAGGAAGCGGCAATGGCGCGCGCCACCGAAGAGGAGGTTTATCGTTTCCTTGAGCAGTTTGAGCTTAATCCCGGGTTTGTGGAATTTGTAAGGCTATGTCAAGCAAGCAGCGTTGATCTGTTTGTTGTCTCCGATGGGCTCGATTTTTACATCAGGCACCTTCTCGAGCACAACAACCTGGAGCACCTTCCCGTTATTGCTAACAGGGGTAAGCTGGAAAACGGCGGTATCACGGTGGAATTTACTCACCACAATCGGACCTGCCGGCGTTGCGGAAACTGCAAAGGGGAAAGAATACAGGAATATAGAAACGGAAAATCGCAGAAGACCCGCGTCGTTTTTGTCGGGGATGGTTACTCTGACACCTGCGCTACCGCCGAAGCCGACCTCATATTTGCCAAAAAAGACCTTGAACAATACTGCCTAATTAATGATATTGTCTTTTACAAGTACGACGACTTCTTTGATGTCGCCCGGAAAATGATGGAATTGGGATACTTGAGGAACGGATAGTCGGGGAAAAAAGGCGGAGCGCACAGATGAAGGCAATTATCATGGCCGGGGGCTTCGGAACTCGCCTTCGGCCGCTCACGATAAATCTCCCCAAGCCGATGGTCCCCATCGCAAACCTCCCGATAATGGAACATGTTGTCGGCCTTCTCGCTAAGCACGGCATCACCGATATCACCGCTTCGCTTTATTTTCAACCAGATACTATCAGAAACCATTTCGGGGATGGCCGCGCCTTTGGCGTGACGATGGACTACGTGCAGCCGGAGGAGGATTTTGGCACCGCCGGGGCCGTCCGCTCAGTTCTGAGTGTCGTCAATGAGCCAGTGCTGGTCATTTCCGGTGACCTCATCACCGACTTTGATCTGAGCGAAGCGCTGAACTGGCACCGCCAAAAGAAGGCCGAGGCCACTATCCTGCTGACCCGGGTGGAGAATCCGCTGGCCTATGGCATCGTTATCACTGATCAGGACGGCCGCATTGTCCGATTTCTGGAGAAACCTTCCTGGGGAGAAGCCTTTTCCGATACGATTAACACCGGCATTTATATCCTTGAGCCCGGTGCCATTCAACTGATTCCGCCCAAGACCAACTTCGACTTTTCCCAGAACCTATACCCGCTCATGCTTTCCAGGAAAATGCGGCTCTACGGCAAGATTATGAGCGGCTACTGGAAAGATGTCGGCAACGTTGACGAATACCGGCGAGTCCACATCGATTTCTACGAAGGGAATCTACAGCTCGATCTCAAAGGGGAAGCGACCCAACGCGAGGGCGGGACAGTCTACAAGAGAGCCAATGTTCACGTTGAAAAGGGAGAGGAACTGACCGGCAAAGTAGTTCTGGGCAACGACGTGTACCTTGAATCGGGCGTGAAACTGCACAACTGTGTAGTCGGCGACCGCACTCGCGTCGGCGGAAGATGTGATTTGAAAAACTCAGTAATATGGGCCGATTGCACGATCGGCGCCGAGACTGTCATGAGTAGAAGTGTTGTGTGTAACCGCGCCCACGTGGGAGAAAATGTCCAGCTTCTTGATGATGTCATCGTTTCGGATGACTGCGCCATCGGGGACGCCGCCACCGTCAAGGCCAACTGCAAGATATGGCCGGGCAAAACGGTTGACGCCGGAGCCATCGTTTCCACTTCCATCGTGTGGGGTGAAAAGTGGAACCGGGAGTTGTTCACCAATTCCAAGATTACCGGCCTGGCTCTCACCGAGATTACCCCCGAGATGGCCGTTCGGGTGGGCGCCGCTTTTGGCGCCTTTCTTGGCCAGGGAAGCACTGTTGTGACCAGCCGCGATGCCTCCGATACCTCTCGCCTGTTGAAGCGAGGTCTGATTTCCGGTCTGCTGGCAGCGGGCGTTAACGTGTCCGACCTGGAAACCCTGCCCATTCCAGTGGTTCGCTACTCTCTGCAAAAGGGTGGCCATGCGGCGGGAATCTACGTCCGCCATAGTCCTGAAGACTATCGCTTGATTGACTTCATATTCTTCGACGGCTCCGGGTTGGACATGCCGACCGCGAAGTTAAAAAAGGTGGAGCGGATGTATTTCGGCGAGGACTTTGCTCGCGCCTCTCTTGACCATATCGGACGTCTGGAGATGCCCGAGCGTGTGTTGGAAAACTACCGCCTCGATTTCCTGAATGAAATCGACGTGGACACCATCAAGAAAGCCGGTTTCAAGGTGGTCATCGATCATTCCAACGGTTCTTCCAGCCAGATCTTCCCCACCCTGTTTGGTGAGCTTGGCATCTCGGCAGTCGAGTTGAATGCTACTCTCAATCCACGAAAATTCTCCAGTTCACCCAAAGAAAGCGCTCAGGCGATCGTGCAGCTCTCTTCGATTGTCACCTCGCTCAATGCCGATATCGGCTTTCTATTGAACCCGGCGGCTGAAAAGCTGACCGTCGTCGATGAGTTGGGCAAGCCGATTGACAGCCAGCTCTTGCTGTTGATTGTCACCGACCTCTACCTCAAGACTCACCAGGCGCGAAAAATTGCCGTGCCGGTGGGCGCCTCGATGGGCGTTGAGGAGGTCGCCGAGCAGCATGGTGTCCCCGTCATCCGGGTTGCCAACGACCACCTGGCCATGATGGAAATCCGCCGCGGTGGCGAGGTCGATTTTGTCGGCGGCACCCGGGGCGGCTTTATTTTTCCCGGTTTTCAAATGGGCGCCGACGCCATGTTGGCCACGGTTACAGTTCTGGAAATGATGGCCCAGACAAAAAGCCGCCTGGCAATCCTGCGCAAGAAATTCGAGCACCTCAATCGCCGCACGATCTCCGTTCCCTGCCCCTGGGCTAAAAAGGGCGCCGTTATGCGCAAGCTGATTACCAACTCCGAGGACAAGCGACGCCAACTTATTGACGGCGTGCGCATCTTCGAAGATAAAGGCTGGGTACTGGTTGTTCCCGACCGGCTGACCGCCGCCTTCAACATCTTAGCTGAGTCCAGTTCAAAAGATGAGACCTCTCGCCTCATAGACCGGTATCGCACACTGGTCGATCAATCCCAGAGCAATTGATTTCTTCCCGCTATGGGGCCTGCCCGAGGCTGTAGGCCCATCTCACATTTATCGAATCCCCGGTTGGCAGTTGTGCTCGTCTACGGCCGCCTCCATGATCGATAGCCGGGGCGTTCACTGAGGGGCAAAACAGCACTAAAGAACTGGGCAATAATGCCGAAATTAAGACTGCCGAAAGCAATGACGCAAGGTCGACGAAAATGTTCAATTTTTTCGCAGGAAGGTCGATAAGACTATTGAATGCGTCGGCTTGTGTGAATCGGTCAGTCGTGAATGTGTGAAAGAGAAGCAAATAAACTCTATCTTAACCAACATCCCAAACAAAAGGAGTGTGAGATGAGAAGAGCGTATGTAATCGCCGGCCTGGTGGCCAGTCTTCTGCTGGTTTCCGGTGCGGTGGCAAACGCTGCCGACAAACCCACTTTCGACCTGGAGTGGTACGGCTACTTCAAGCTGGACGGGTCGTACGATCAGAACCTGACCAGCCACGGGGACTATGTCATGTGGGTTGAACAGCCAATCTACAACAAAGATGATGAGCAGTTCAACATGACCGCCAACGAAACCCGCTTTGGATTCGTCGCCAACGGAAAAGGATACAAGAATGTCCAGGTTGGCGGCAAACTCGAGTTTGACCTGTACGCCGGTGCTTCTGGGCCCTCTATTGTCCAGAATGAGGCGACGCTCCAGTTGCGCCATGCCTACTTCACCATCCAATCCAGCAACACCAAACTGCTCGCCGGTCAGAGTTGGGACCTGATTTCGCCGCTAAACCCAGCTACTCTGAACTATGCGGCTCTGTGGGGCTGCGGCAACATTGGCTACCTTCGCCCTCAGGTCAGCCTGTGGCACACCGTCCAGCCCAGTCCGCAGACGGACGTCACCTTTGCGGGCGGCTTCTTCCGCACCATCGGCGATGACTTGACCCCCACCCTGAGTCTTGTAGCCGGCGAGATCAAAGATGGTGACGATGACGGCACTGATGCCGGAATCCCCTCTTTCCAGGGTCTGTTTGAGGTAAAACACACCTCGCCGTCAGGGACATCTGTTCGCGTTGGCGCCTCCGCGCTGTGGGGGGAGTTGAAAGCTGAAACTAACCAGGGTAATTCCCAGAAGTACGAAAGCTGGGCAGCAGTCGGCCACGTCATGGTTTCATTCCCTGACGGTTTTGGGTTTGCCGGCGAGGCCTTCACCGGTTCCAATCTGGGCAGCTACCTTGGCGGTATTCTGCTGAATAGCACAATCGATGGGGTGGAGTCTCTTGGCGGTTGGGCCTCGGCCTGGGTTAAACCCTCGCCAAAGGTCAAACTTGCGGCCGGCTTTGGACTGGATGATCCGAAAGACGAGGACCTCGAGGACCTCACCACTGGTCGCTCGAAGAACACGAGCTACTTCGGCAACATCCGTTACTATATCGTCCCGCAGGCTTCGATCGGCCTGGAAGTGTCCCAGTGGGAGACTGAGTACAAAGATGCCGAGACCGCCAAGAACCTGCGGGTCCAGACATCGTTTATTCTGAATTTCTAAGCTTGAGAAGGCAGTTCAAGTAGGGCAGAACCCCGCCAAAGGCGGGTTCTGCCGTACGATTCGAGTGGCGTCAGGCAGCCCCGCCTGACGCCTTCTGTATGTAAGCTGTTGCCACCTACTCGGTTGGAGCTGTCGGGCAGGGTCGCCCGACAGCACTTCGTAATGAACAATTGATTTTTGTCACAGCCTCCGAAAGTTCTGCTCTACGGCTGCTGATTCAACAGATTTTTGCCGAGGCAACCTGACTTTCAGGTCGCCTTTCGCTTACAATCACCCCACCTGTCAATTTCTGAACAGCCTGCACGGCAATGTTTATTGAAACTACTGTCATCAGCAATGGTAGGGCAGAATCCCCCTGTGGTTCTGCCAATTCATGGCTTTAATAGGCAGAACCCGCCTCTGGCGGGGTTCTGCCCTACATCAACTACAAGGGTACTCCACCCAGCGGGTGGGCAATGCCTTTTTTATAAACCCACCTGATAGGTGGGGCACAGATTTGAGCGCCAGTTCAAACGTCTACGCTCTCACCAATGCCCTCGGCCCGGCAGAGCACACCTCGGGCGGCGTCTGATCTTCAAACTGCCTGAAGTTTTCTCCAAACAGACGGGCAAGCTCACGGGCCTTCTTGTCATAGGCTTCTTTATCTGCCCAGGTGTTTCTCGGCTTGAGAATTTCAGCCGGTACGCCCTTACATGCAGTCGGCACCTGAACTCCGAAAACGGGATCTTCTTCGAAACGCCCCTTGCTGAGGTTGCCGTCAAGAGCGGCGTTTAACAGTGCCCGCGTGTACTTGATCTTCATTCGCTCTCCCACGCCATACGGCCCGCCGCTCCAGCCGGTATTGACCAGCCAGCAGTCGACTTTGTGCACTTTGATCTTTTGCGACAACAGCTCGGCGTAGCGAGAGGGATGCAGAACCATAAACGGCGCCCCAAAGCAGGCCGAGAAGGTTGCCTGCGGCTCTTTGATACCGGCTTCCGTGCCGGCCACCTTGGCGGTATAGCCGGAGACAAAATGATACATGGCCTGCTGGGGAGTTAGTTTCGATATCGGGGGAAGGACGCCAAAAGCATCGGCGGTAAGCATAATGATATTCTTGGGATGCCCGGCCATGCTTTCTCTCAAAGCGTTCGGGACATGGCTCAACGGATACGCTGCTCGGGTGTTTTCGGTAAGGTCGGCATCATTCAAATCAAGCCGTCTGGTGATGGCATCGATGCCGACATTTTCAAGGATGGTGCCGAACTTGCGCGTCGTCTCATAGATTTCAGGCTCGGATTCCTCTGATAGGTTGATCACCTTGGCGTAACAGCCGCCCTCAAAATTGAACACCCCGTTGGCACTCCACCCGTGCTCGTCATCGCCGATCAATTTACGATTCGGGTCGGCTGACAGGGTGGTCTTGCCGGTGCCGGAAAGGCCAAAAAAGAGAGCGACGTCGCCATCCGGGCCGACGTTGGCGCTGCAGTGCATGGAAAGGACGTTCTCTTGCGGGAGAAGATAATTCAAGACGGTGAAAATCGATTTCTTTATCTCTCCGCCATAGCTGGTGCCGCCAATAAAAACGATCTTGCGGCTCAGATTGAGGATGATAAAGGCCTCCGAGTTGGTGCCGTCAAGTTCGGGGATTGCCTGGAAGTTCGGCACGTGGAGCACCGTAAACTCCGGCACATGGTCGACCAGTTGTTCCGGTTCGGCCTGGATGAACATATTGCGGGCAAACAGATTGTGCCAGGCCGTTTCGGTTATCACCCTGATCGGCAGGCGATACTGGGGATCATACCCGGCCAAGCAGTCCTGCACGTACAAATCTCTCCCCTGCAAATAGGCCAAAAGCCTTCTAAACAGGAGTTCAAACTTCTCGGATGAAAAGGGCTTGTTTACCGGCCCCCACCAGATGTTGCCGGTGGTCTGGGGTTCCTCAACGATAAACTTGTCTTTGGCCGCACGGCCGGTGTGTAGCCCGGTTCGCACCACAATCGGTCCCAGGTGCGCCACACACCCCTCGCCGTTGCGGATTATCTCCTCGTATAGCATAGGGGTGTTGTGGTTCCAGTGAGCCTTGCGGATATTGGTTATGCCGTGGTTTTCCAGACCGTACTTGCTGAACAAACGCTTTACCGCCATGTTTCTACTCCTTTGATGGAAATTGTCGTCAACTCACGTTTCTGAGTACTGCTTACTGGAAGGAGCTAACTGCCGAGCTGTTGTCTTGACTCATCGCTGCTGTCAGCCTTCGGACGCCCCCTAATAATCAGCGCAACGGGAATCAGTACGCAGTACCCCAGCACCAGCAGGATTGGGGCTAAAGTAATCGAGCCCTGCCCCAAGGTAATGTATCCGATTATTATGACCACCAGCGCCAGGGCAAAAACCAGGTAGTTCCTCTTACCGAAGGGCCATTTTACCTGATCCTGATTTGCCCTGGCCGGTTTTTTCGTTTTCACTGCCATGCCTTACCTCGCCCGTATTTAACTCAAAAGGCAGCTCTTGTCAAGCGCTTTTGACGGTTATCGTTTCTGCCCGGTTAAAACCTTTATACCGCGGCCTCAGGCCGGCGGCCCAGATGAACATCAGCATTTGGCGGACTTCCTCATCGGCGAAAGTAGCTTCAAAAAGGGAAGTTATAAAGAACACGATAGAACCAAGCAGCGCCGCCAGCACAAAACATCTGTCCGGCTCCATCTTCCGTCTCATTCGCCAACCTTTCCAAAAGTAGCCGACGGCAACCAGCCACATCCCTGAAAAAAAGACGGCCCCGGGTATGCCTGAGATAGCAGCGACGTTAAGCAGATCGTTGTGGGCATGGACATGTTTTCGCTTCTCGGGGATGTCGACTCGCAAGTGTGAGGAATAGGCGGCTTTGAAATTCCCCTGCCCAACACCGAAAATGGGATTTTCTTGAATCACCC